>Ga0224495_10000761_pt1 | contig 24620 bp, 17 predicted proteins | sample SF_Jul11_sed_USG_FD_168128 | JGI IMG/M metagenome (GOLD analysis project Ga0224495, IMG submission 168128) | Sediment microbial communities from San Francisco Bay, California, United States - SF_Jul11_sed_USGS_4_1 | ecosystem: Environmental > Aquatic > Marine > Sediment | place: USA: California...
GCAGCAGTTTGCCGTGTTTGCACGCGACATCACCGAGTCCAAGCGTTTAAGTCTCGAATTGCAGCATAGCCGCGACCTGCTCAACGAGGCGGAGCTGATGGGGCATCTGGGTAGCTGGGAGCTGGATTTGGTGCGAAATGAACTGTACTGGTCGGATGAGATATACCGGATATTCGAGCTCGATCCGGCGCAGTTCAAGCCCTCCTACGAGAACTTCCTGAACGTGATCCATCCCGACGACCGCGACAAGGTGAACCGTGCTTACACACAATCGCTGGAGGACAAGCAGAACTACGAAATCGAGCACCGGTTGAAGATGGCGGACGGGCGCATCAAGTGGGTGCGCGAGCACTGCTTCAGCGAGTTTGACGCATCGGGCAAGCCGCTCCGTTCGGTGGGCGCGGTGCAGGATATCACCGCGCAGATACTCACCGAAGAGACCTTGCGCATCGCGGCGGTGACGTTCGAAACGCACGAGGCGATCATGATCACCGACGCGAACGTCAACATCCTCCGCGTCAATAATGCATTTACCGAGCTGACCGGTTACAACGCGGAAGAGGCGATCGGGAAAAATCCGAACCTGCTGAGTTCCGGTCGTCAGGGTAAGCAATTTTATGCGGACATGTGGGCAGAGTTGAAAGGCATGGGAACCTGGAGCGGCGAGATGTGGGACCGGCGCAAGGATGGAAGTGTGTATCCGAAGTGGCTGACCATCACGGCGGTTAAGGATGATTCGGGTGAACTGACCGGCTATGTCGGCATATTCAACGACATCACCGAGCGCAAGCATGCCGAAGAAGAGATACGCTATCTGGCGTTCTATGATGCGCTGACCAAGCTGCCCAACCGCCGTCTGTTGCTGGATCGTTTTCATACGGCGCTTTCTTCTTCGGCGCGCAACAATCATTACGGCGCGGTGATGTTCCTCGATCTGGACCGTTTCAAGACGATCAACGACACGCTGGGCCATGATCATGGCGACCTGTTGCTGGTCGAAGTGGCGTTGCGCATCCAGGCCTGTGTGCGCGAAGTGGATACCGTGTCGCGGCTGGGCGGGGATGAGTTTGTGATACTGATCGAGGAGATGGGGCAGGACGAAGAATCCGCTTCGCAAAAAGTCGCGCTGATCGCCGAGAAGATACGTGCCTCACTGAATATGCCCTACCAGATCATCGGTCATGAGGTGCACAGCTCGCCCAGCATCGGCGTGTGCCTGTATTGCGGCACCGGCGAGACGGTGGAGGATGTGCTGAAACATGCCGATCTGGCGATGTATCAGGCCAAGGATTCCGGCAGGAACATGGTGCGCTTCTTCGATCCGGACATGCAGAAGGCGGTGGAGGTTCGCGCCGAACTGGAGAGTGATCTGCGCCGCGCCGTGCCCGGCAATCAATTGCAATTGCACTACCAGATACAGATCGACAACGAGCATCGCCCTGTCGGTGCCGAAGCGCTGGTACGCTGGCATCACCCCAAGCGCGGCATGGTTCCGCCGGGGCAATTTATTCCCATCGCCGAGGAAAGTTCGCTGATCCTGACTATCGGGAACTGGGTACTCGAGACGGCCTGTAAACAGCTGGCGCAGTGGGGTAAAGATCACGATAAGCGTGATTTGATACTGGCCGTGAACGTCAGCGGGCAGCAGTTCAGGATGCAGGACTTCGTGGATCAGGTGTCTGCATGTCTACGCGCACACCGGGTCGACCCGACACGGCTGAAACTGGAGCTGACCGAGAGCGTGGTGTTGAGCGATGTCGCCGATGTCGTGACCAAGATGCACGCGCTGAAAGCGCTCGGTGTCAGGTTGTCGATGGATGACTTCGGCACGGGTTATTCGTCGCTCTCCTACCTGAAGCAGTTGCCGCTAGACCAGATCAAGATCGACCAGAGTTTCGTGCGCGATATCACCACCGATATGAACGATGCCGTGATGGTGCAGACCATCATCGGCCTGGCAAAGAATTTCCGTTTGAACGTGATCGCCGAAGGGGTCGAGACCGAGGCACAACTCGAGTTTTTGAAAGCCAACGGTTGCATGGCATATCAGGGGTATCTGTTTAGCAAGCCGGTGCCGATAGAGCAATTCGAGAAATTATTGTAGGGGCACGGCGCGCCGTGCCCTTACGATGATACGGCGTGCATCTATACGGGCACGGCACGCCGTGCCCCTACGGTGATGTGATCCGCCGTGTTTTGATAGGGATGCCCCAATGAATATACCAACCCGCCCACACCGCCGCAGCTTTCGCCTGCAAGGCTACGATTATTCCCAGGCAGGTGCCTATTTCATCACGATATGTGCGCAGGGCAGGGAATGCCTGTTCGGCGATATCCAGAACGATGAAATGATGTTGAACGAATGCGGATGCGTGTTGCGGGACGAATGGTTGAAGACCGCCGAAATCCGCACGGAAATCCAAGCAGGTGAATTCGTGGTGATGCCGAATCATTTTCACGGGATTGCGATTATTGATGCGGATATGGGGCGGGGCACGGCGCGCCGTGCCCCTACAACCGAACGATTCGGCCAGCCAATATCGGGTTCATTGCCCACCATCGTTCGGGCATTCAAATCGGCGGTTAGCAAACGTATCAACGAAATCCGTCAATCCCCCGGCGTCTCAGTCTGGCAGCGAAATTATTACGAGCATGTCATTCGCAACGAAGACGATTACCGGAAAATCGCCGAATACATTGCGGATAATCCGCGTAAATGGGAAGAAGATACGTTGCACCCGATGTAGGGGCACGGCGCGCCGTGCCCGTACGGGATATACGGCGAGCATTTGTAAGGGGCCGCAGCCCCTCTATATCTGCCCCATGTCCTGATCGTGTCTGTGCTTTCTGTACAGCGCGGCCATGATGCCCGCCAGTAGCAGGCCGAACACCATGATGATGAAGTAAATATGCAATTCCATCTTTTCCATCACCGCATACAGGCCGAGCATCACGAAGATGCTCAGGTTCTCGTTGAAGTTTTGTACCGCGATGGAGCGTCCGGCACCCATCAGCAGGTGGCCGCGATGCTGCAATAGTGCGTTCATCGGCACGACGAAATAACCGCCCATCGCACCCAGGGTAATCAGCAATACCACCGCCAGCGTACTGTTGGTAATCGGGATCATCAGCAGGACCGACACGCCCATCGCGATACCCACCGGCAGTACTTTTACCGAATGCTCGAGCTGGACTAACTTTGCCGCCAGCACCGCACCGATGGCGATACCGACGGCAAACCAGGCGGTGAGCTTGGCAGCGGCGCTGATGTCGAAATTCAACGCCACAGCAGCCCATGCCAGCAGCAGCAGGCGCAATGTTGCACCCGCGCCCCAGAATAACGTGGTGACTGCCAGCGATACCTGCCCCAGCGGGTCTTTCCACAGCAGGCGGAAACAGTGCCAGAAATCTCTGGTCAGGTACACCGGATTACGACTGACTGGCTTGTGTTCTATCGGCACATGCGGGATATACAGGTTAAAGATCGCGGCGGCGATATAGATCACAACGATGATCAATATGGCCAGCTTGGCGATGCTGTCGATCAGCGGGATATGCAGGTGCTGCATGATGGATTCGGTGATAGCCGGATTGATAAGCGCACCGCCAACCACAGCGCCGAGGACAATGGCGGCAACGGTCAGGCCTTCCATCCAGCTGTTGGCCTTGACCAACAGTTTGGGGGGCAGGTATTCAGTGAGAATGCCGTATTTTGCCGGCGAGTAGGCCGCCGCGCCCAGACCGACCAACCCGTAGGCCAGCAACGGATGGAGCCCGGCCAGCATCGCGACACATCCTGCCAGCTTGATGATATTGCTGATGAACATGACGCGCCCTTTGGGCAGAGAATCGGCGAATGCCCCGACAAAAGGCGCGAGTACGATGTAGGAGAAGATGAAAAATTGTTGCAATACCGGCGTATGCCAAGTCGGCGAGCTTAAATCATTAAGCAGGGCAATGGCGGCAAACAGCAGGGCATTGTCCGCAAGCGCTGAAAAGAACTGCGCCGCAAGGATGATGTAGAAACCGAGATTCATGTTCTTTCGGCGTAGGCTAATGTGCGAAGCACGTTAAAGACTGCAACGCGGTCTGGCCGTAGCCAAAAGAACTGCGCCGCAAGGATGATGTAGAAACCGAGATTCATGTTCTTTCGGCGTAGGCTAATGTGCGAAGCACGTTAAAGACTGCAACGCGGTCTGGCCGTAGCCAAAAGAACTGCGCCGCAAGGATGATGTAGAAACCGAGATTCATTCAGCTAAGGTATTTTTGTGAGGGCGTTTTATATCATGAAAGTACTGCTCCTGCTATTATTACTCCCATTCAAAACACTCTGGATTACTCAGTTTTATGCCACGCCCGATACAAGCCCATATCAGCCAGAGCGCGCTTGAGAATAATCTGGGTGTGGCTCGCCGTACCACTTCCGCGCGCATCATGTCCGTCATTAAAGCCGATGGCTACGGACATGGTTTGCTACGCACTGCCGAGGCGCTGGCTGCCACAGACGGCTACGCGCTGCTGGATATTGCCGATGCGATTCAGCTGCGCGAGGCGGGCTACCGCCAGCCCATTTTGATGCTGGAAGGTTTTTTTAGTGCGGATGAATTGCCCGCCGTCGCCGAATACGATCTGACCTGTGTGATCCATAGCGCGCAGCAGATCGCGATGCTGGATGCTTTTCCAGGGCGCGGCACGCTCGATGTCTGGCTCAAGGTTAACACCGGCATGAATCGTCTCGGTTTTGCGCCGCAACAGGTTGCTCAGGCGATGGAACAATTGCGCCGACACCGCGCCGTGCGCGACATCACCCTGATGACCCATTTCGCCAATGCCGACGAGTCACGCGGCATCGCCGGATCGCTTGCGCTGTTTAACGATATAGCCTCCGGTTATCGCATGCCGAAATCGCTGGCGAATTCCGCCGCGCTGCTGCGTTATCCCGCTGCGCACGGCGACTGGGTGCGTCCCGGTATCATGCTGTATGGCTCGTCGCCTTTTGCGGATGTCAGCGCGCAAGAGCTTGGCCTGAAACCGGCGATGACACTTTCCAGTCGTATCATAGCGATACAGGAGTTGCGTGCCGGGGAAGAGGTTGGCTACGGCGCGATATTTCGTGCCGAACACGCTATGCGTATCGGTGTGGTTGCCTGCGGTTATGCCGACGGTTATCCGCGCCATGCGCCGAACGGCACGCCGGTACTGGTGGACGGGCAGCGCACAAGGACAGTGGGGCGGGTCTCCATGGATATGTTGTGTGTAGACCTGAGCGATTTGCCGCAAGCCGAAATCGGTAGTCGCGTGGTGCTGTGGGGCGAGGGAATGCCCATCGACGAAGTGGCGCGCGCCGCCGGAACGGTCGGTTACGAATTGATGTGCGCGGTGACTGCGCGCGTGCCGAAAAATTATTGAAAGGGCAATCATGAGTGACGAATTGCTGCCCGAGACAGGCGGTGTTGAACAAGTCGAAAATCTGTTATCGCTCGATTTGGGTATAGGCGACGCGATCCAGTTGCAGGACACGATGGGCGATAAACCGCGTTATTACGTGAAGCTGATCGGATTTTTGAACAAGACGGGCATTGTTGTTTCGCATCCCTTCAAGGAAGGCGCATTATTGCCGGTGGATGCCGGACAGAGTTTTCATGTGCGCGGATTTTCGGGGCGCAAAACCTATGAGTTCAATGCCTATGTGCTGGCTGTTTACGCCGAGCCATATCCGCATCTGCACCTGACCTTTCCGAAAAGGATCGAATGCATGTCCATGCGCGGCGCGCTGCGCGTCAAGCCAAAATCGTTAAGCGGATGGGTCGAACCCTGGGGAACTGCCTCGGTCAGGCTCAAGGAACCGATGGTCATCGTCGATCTGAGCACCTCGGGCGCGCGCGTCCACTCGAAAAGATTGATCGGCAAGATCGGGGAGCAGGCAACGATCATGTTGCGATTGGCGGTGGACGAAGAAGAGCAGATTCTTTCGATCCCTTCCATCATTCGAAAAGCCTATACCGAGAAGTTGCCGGGCGAGAAGGGCGAGACCGAAGTCACCACCTACGGGCTGGAATTCATCCAGTCCGAGGGGCATGTGCGCATGGCGTTGCAGGGATATGTCTACAAGACGATGGCCGAGGGCGAGCTTTAATCGGGAGCTCATATCGGTTTGCGATTTTTCAGAATGACATGACTTTGATTTAAGGGGAGAGAGGGAATGACCAAGGGAATGCTCGCCATCATCGGCGGTAGCGGCGTATACAACATCGAGGGGCTGGCGAACACGCGCTGGGTCAAGGCGGAATCGTCGTTCGGCACGCCTTCGGACGACGTGCTGGTCGGTGAACTTAACGGCCAGTCTATCGCCTTTCTGCCGCGCCACGGCAGGGGGCACAAGATACCGCCGTCCGAGATCAACTTCCGCGCCAACATCGACGCGCTGAAACGTCTGGGCGTCACCGACATCGTCTCGGTCAGCGCGGTGGGTTCGCTGCACGAGAGCCTGTCGCCCGGCACCTTCGTCATCGTCGACCAGTTCATCGACCGTACCTTCGCACGCGAAAAAAGTTTCTTCGGTAGCGGGCTGGTAGCACACGTCTCGATGGCGCATCCGGTGTGCCACCGCCTCGGCGACCACCTGCATGCGGCGGCGAAACAGATCGACATTCCCGTGGTGCGCGGCGGCACCTATCTGGTGATGGAAGGCCCGCAGTTCTCCAGCCTCGCCGAATCCGAGCTGTACCGCTCGTGGAAATGCGACGTGATCGGCATGACCAACATGCCCGAAGCCAAGCTCGCCCGCGAAGCGGAAATTTGCTACGCCACTGTCGCGATGGTCACCGACTACGACTGCTGGCACCCCGACCACGACAACGTCACCGTCGAGGCGATTGTCAAAGTGCTGCTGGCGAATGCTGACAAGGCGCGCTCGCTGGTGAAGTCTGTTGCGCCGCTGGTGCATGAAGACGGTAGGGGCACGGCGGGCCGTGCCCAATCATGCACCTGCCGCAGCGCATTGCAATACGCGATCATCACATCGCCCGAAGCGCGCGATGCAAAGATGGTGGAGAAGCTGTCCGCCGTGGCGGGAAGGTTGTTGAATAAATCGTAGGTCGGGTTTCAACCCGACATGTCGGGCTAAAGCCCGACCTACGAAATCGCCATATTCCTTCCCCCATGCAGGGGAAGGTCAGGATGGGGGTAGAAGCGTAAAGGTTGCAGTGAGTGCAAATCTTCTACCCCCTCCCTAGCCCTCCCCCTGCAAGGGGGAGGGGATGGAGTTGCGGGATTAAAAAATTTTATTTATCAAGTTCAGGGAGAGTAAGAAATGCCTATCAAGTCTCGAATCAGAACCGTCCCCCACTACCCCAAGCAGGGCATCCAGTTCCGCGACATCACTACCCTGCTCAAAGACCCGGTCGGTTTTAAGCTCACCATCGACGACCTAGTGCGCCGCTACAAGGATGTGAAGTTCGACAAGATCGCCGGCATCGAGTCGCGTGGATTTATTTTAGGCGCACCGCTGGCCTACGCGCTGGGCAAGGGCTTCATCCCGATCCGCAAGAAAGGCAAGCTGCCCGCCGAAACCATCGGCCACGACTACGCACTCGAATACGGCACCGACCGCATCGAGATCCACACCGACGCCGTCGCCAAGGGCGAAAAGATATTGCTGGTGGACGACCTGATCGCCACCGGCGGCACGGCGGAAGCCGCCTGCATACTGATTGAAAAAATGGGCGGCAAGATCGTCGAATGCTGTTTCATCATCGACTTGCCTGACATCGGTGGGCGTGGAAGACTGGAAAAGATGGGGCAGAAGGTTTTTGCGTTGTGCGAGTTTGAGGGAGATTAAATTACTTGGGTAGGGGCACGGCACGCCGTGCCCCTACGGGAAACTAATATTATGGAAATCAACGGCACCCCCTATCGCACCATCTGGCCTACCACCGACAACACGGCGGTGGAGATCATCGACCAGACCAAGCTCCCGCACGTCTTTACCACGGTGCGGCTCGAAACGATGCGCGACGCGGAGCGTGCGATCAAGGACATGCAGGTGCGCGGTGCGCCACTGATCGGGGTGACCGGGGCGTATGGCGTGGCGCTGTCGATGAAGCACCATGCTTCGGATGCAGCGCTGAAGGCGACTTGCGACAAGCTGCTCTTGGCGCGCCCGACGGCGGTGAACCTGCGCTGGGGCATCGAACGGATGCGCGCGTTTCTTGGGCCGTTGCCCGAAAACGAACGCGCCGCTGCCGCGTGGAAAGAGGCAGCGCGCATCGCCGACGAGGATGTGGCGATCTGTTCCAGTCTCGGCGAGCATGGCAGCGAGCTGATTCGCGCGATGCATGAGAAGAAGCAAGCGACGGTAAATATATTGACCCACTGCAACGCCGGCTGGCTGGCGACGGTGGACTGGGGCACGGCGCTGGCACCGATCTACAAGGCGTTCGACGCGGGCATTCCGCTGCATGTGTGGGTGGACGAGACCCGCCCGCGCAATCAGGGCGCGAGCCTCACCGCGTGGGAACTCGGTCAGCACGGCGTGCCGCACACGGTGATCGCGGACAACACCGGAGGCCACTTGATGCAGCACGGCATGGTGGATATGTGTATCGTCGGTACCGACCGCGTCACCGCGCGCGGGGATGTGTGCAACAAGATCGGCACCTATCTGAAAGCACTGGCCGCGCACGACAACGGTGTGCCGTTCTACGTTGCGCTGCCGACGCCGACGATAGACTGGACGATACAGGACGGCGTGAAGGAGATCCCCATCGAGGAGCGAGCGGCAGAGGAGGTGACGCATATCTCCGGCCTGTGTGACGATGGGCAGGTGCGCACGGTGCAGCTTACACCCAAGGGATCGAACGCGGCGAACTACGGCTTTGATGTGACCCCTGCGCGGCTGGTGACTGCGCTCATCACGGAAAAAGGCGTGGTGAAGGCGGAAGCGGGAGCGATGCAGGTTTTAATGTGGGGGCACGGCGCGCCGTACCCGTACGGATAATTTGGATTAACACATTCAGGAACAGCAATGAAGAATCTCTGGGATGACAACGAAGCAAAACAGCATCAAGGCGATCTCGCCGAACGCGTCTACACCTCGCGCCTGCTTGGCGCGAATCCGGACCTGGTGCTGCACGGCGGTGGCAACACCTCGGTCAAGGGCATCTGGCGTGACATCTTTGGCGATGAGATTGAGACACTGTATGTGAAAGGCAGCGGTTCCGACCTCGCTACGATAGCGCAGAAGGATTTCGTTGCGGTGCGCATGGAAGCAATGCTGAAGCTGGCCAAGCTGGATAAGTTGTCCGACCTTGATATGGCGCGCGAATTGAAGCTGGCTTCGCTCGACCCGAATTCTCCCGCTCCGTCGGTCGAGGCGATTTTGCACGCGTTGATCCCGCACCGTTTCGTCGACCACACCCATGCCGATGCGATCATTGCGCTCACCAATACCGCGAACGGCGAGGCGCGCATCCGCGAAGTTTACGGCGACGAGGTCATCGTGCTGCCCTATGTGATGCCCGGCTTTGACCTCGCCAAATTGTGCGCCGAGGTGTACACGAAACAGGCGACCTCGCGCACCATCGGCATGGTGCTGATGAACCATGGCATCTTCAGCTTCGGCGAGACCGCGAAGCAATCCTATGACCGGATGATCGAGTTGGTAGGGCGTGCCGATATCTATCTGGAAAAGCACGCAGCGCTGCCACCGATGACCGAGAACAAGACCCATGCCGACTGGATGGAGCTCGCCGCGTTGAGAAAAAAAGTGTCCGATGCGGCGGGGTTTCCAATGTTGCTGCGCAGCTGTATCAGCGGCACCGCAATGGCGATCGCACGCCATCCCAAGTCGGCGAGCATTACGCAACGCGGCCCGGCCACGCCGGATCATGTGATTCGCACCAAGCGTTTGCCGATGTTCGGGCGCGATGTGGCGGCATACACACAAGCCTATAAACAATACTTCGAAAAAAATTCGAAGCAGGCCAAACAGCCGCTGACGATGCTCGACCCTGCGCCGCGCGTGATCGTCGATTCGGAATTCGGGTTGGTGACGGCGGGGCGTTCGGCGCGTGACACCAGGATTATTGAAGAAATTTATTCTCATACCGAGGAAATCATCCTGCGCGGCGAAGCGTTGGGCGGTTATCAGGCGCTGGGCGAAGCCGAGTTGTTCAGCATGGAATACTGGGATCTGGAGCAGGCCAAGCTGAAAAAGGCTGGTGTACCCAAAGCCTATGCGGGCGAGGTCGCGATGGTGACGGGTGCGGCATCCGGCATCGGCAAGGCCTGCGTACAGTCATTTCTGGATCGCGGCGCGGCGGTGGTGGCAGTAGACATCAACCCGGCAGTGGAGTCTATGTTCTGCAAGCGTGACGACTGTTTCGGCATTACCGCCGATCTGACTTCCCTGCACGACATTTTGCGCGTTATCGAATGGACACTGCGCCGCTACGGCGGTCTAGACATGTTGGTGCTGAACGCGGGCATTTTTCCCGGCGGCAAGAAGATCGAAGCAATTTCAGACGAGGAGTGGCGCAAGGTGATGTCGGTCAATCTGGATTCCAATATCGCGATCATGCGCGAAGCACATCCGCTATTGAAGGCTGCACCGAGGTATGGCCGTGTCGTGGTAAACGGATCGAAAAATGTTCCCGCGCCCGGCCCCGGCGCGGTGGCTTACTCGGCGGCCAAGGCCGCGCTGACCCAGGCCGCGCGCGTCGCGGCTCTGGAATGGGGTGGCGATAAGATTCGCGTCAACGTCGTGCATCCGAACGCGGTGTTCGATACCGCGATCTGGACGCCGGAGGTGCTGGAACAACGTGCAAAGCATTACGGCATGAGCATAGCCGACTACAAGCGCAACAACGTGCTGCACGAGGAAGTCACCAGTCGGGATGTCGCGGAACTGATTGCGGAGATGTGCGGGGTACTGTTCGCCAAGACGACTGGAGCACAAATTCCTATTGATGGCGGGAACGAGCGAGTCATCTAGAAATAGATTTATTCACATGGCCAAAGACCCGACCGATTACTGCACCGTCGATTTCATCCCGCCCGTTCTGAATGTGATGCGCGGTCAGGTGCTGATGGATAGGCGACGCCATATCGCCATCGTCGCAAAAAAAGGCAGAGCCTGCGCGCATCTGGTGCAGATGAAGTCGGGTATGCTGAAGCTGTCGAAATACACCGCACAAGAATTAATCGAGCAATGGGTGGATACCGATTATCCGTTCGAGCGCGCAATAGCAAAGTTGCTCGATCATGGCAGGCAGCACGGTATCACCGATAAGGCGAGAATTGCGCTGGAAGAGCTGGTCAAGGCGGGGCGAGAACCGAGACAAGACAGGTTATTTGATTGACTCTGAAAAAGTCGCCTTGGCAGACCATATGTTGGGTGATCAAATTGCGATGAAAGTGTGAGGGGCATCATGGCACTTTCGTTTGTGAAGTTATCACGCTGGTGCTTTTGTAGTTCGTGCCTCCAACATTGCCCATAATGCGTCCTCAAAATTTTTTGCAAAACGTGAAGCATCGAATATCGGGGACGTTTGCAACTGTTGCCGCAGTCCGGCTCGCAAAGCGGCCAAACGTTTCAGATCGGACGCTAAACTCACAGCTTTTGCAACGTAATCTTCGCGGTTATTCGCTGCAAAATCAGGCAATCCAGCGTAATGAGCGATACTTTTTGCGGATAATGAGAGAAATCTATCACCGTGAAGTGACAAGACTGGCACTCCCATCCACAATGCCTCCACGCTGGTGGTAACTCCGGGGTAGGGAAAGGTGTCGAGCGCTATATCGACATTACCGTACTCGGCCAAATGATCGGAGAGGGAGAATAGTTTCCCCTTTATATTGAGGCGTTCTGGAGCGATGCCTCTTGCAATAAAGCGCTGTTTGGTATTTTCGACTACCCCGTCGTCCTTCAACTGGGGGGCTTTGAGATAAAGTCGGGAGTTGGGCACAGCCATGAGAATGCGTGACCATAAGTCAACCACATCATCATTCATTTTGCTCAGGTTATTGAAACTTCCAAAAGTAACATACCCTGTTGAAAGAGCCGGGAGCGGGGCAACGTTTACCGTGTGGGAAAGAGCGGAAAAACACAAGTAACTATCCGGCATCCTCCACACAGCTTCCGTAAAGTGGTTTTCATGTTCCGTGGGGATTGAGATCGCATCGCCCAGTATGTAATCAATTTCCTTTACACCTGTGGTGACGGGTAAGCCAAGCCATGTAACCTGCACCGGGGCCGGCTTCCGGGAAAATACCGGTAGGCGATTGTAGCCAGAGTGGCCGGAGATATCTATCAGGATATGAACACCATCGGCATGGATCAGCTTTGCGGCCGCCTCATCGCTTTTTCCGGCTAAAGGTCGCCACGCGGAAAAATTGGGGCGTATGCGTGCTGTGAGTTCATCTTCTTTATGGTGTGTTGGATATGCGATCAATTCGATCCGATCTGAATCGATATGCGAAACCAGGCCTTCAAGAAAATGTCCCACCGAGTGGGTTCTGAAATCTCCTGAAACAATGCCTATCCGAAGCCGCTGCGGGGGATTTTTGCACAGCCATGTTGAGAATCTGGTTTGGGTTTTACTGGCTACAACTCGACCGAAACTACCGGCTTCAGCCAGAAAATGCGAGGGGGTGTGTTCGGTGTAATTTAGACAAAATAGCAGGTTGCTTCTGGATTCGGCATAATCCGGCTTTATTTCTATTGCGCGACGGTAACTGTTTATCGCGCTGTCAATTTGGCCGAGCCCTTTTAAAATATCCCCCAGATTGTTATGTGCCTCGGCGTAATCAGGTTTTAGCTGAATGGCCCGATGATATCAGGCCAGCGCCTTGTTAAGTTGGCCAATGCACGCCAAAGAGACCCCCATGTTGAGATGCGCTTCAGCGGAATCGGGTTTTATATTTAAGGCCTTGTGGAAGCTTTCTATCGCTTCTGAAAATTGCTCAAGGTCTACCATGATATTTCCCAGGTTGTTGAGCGCCTCGACAAAGTTTGGCTTGATTTTTATCGCGTTGCGATAACCGGCCGCAGCCTCGGAAAGTTTCCCCAATGATTTCAGGATGGCGGCCAAGTTATAGTGAGCACCTGCATCATCAGGCAGAAATTCGACGGTTTTTTGGAAGGCATGGAGAGAGTCCTTTCCTTGCATTTGAAGTGCTTGACCAAGCAATTCCCAAATTAATCCGGATGCCGGATATTGACCAATCAGAGCGCGTGATGACTTTTCCAATTCCACATAGCGGCCTGTGTTAAACAAGTTACCTAGCTGAAGTAATTCAACTTGAGACGGCTCCCGAGAAGGTGGAGTCATTTTTCCTTGGCAGCAGTCTTGGTGCTTTTTGCCACTCCCGCAACTGCATGTATCGTTCATTCCTTGCTGCATCCTGATGGTCCTTTAGATTTCCTTATCATTCGCGACATACTATCAAAATCAACCTGTTCTTAGTTGAATCAAGAGTTGTTTAACTGCAAATCGGTAGGAGTACATCTGAAGAATGACATTGAAGAGGGTGAGCTTCAGGTATATCCATCGATGCGCGAGAAGGCGTAAGTCAGGCGTAAACCTTGGGAGCGGGATATTTAGAAAGGTAGCCGCGCCGGTAAAAAGGAGGATGAAACCCGGCGCGGGTCCCAGATGCTACTCGCAATACGTTAAATGGATGCTGAAGCGTGAAATGCCGTGTAAGTGGGGAGCGCAATGATGAGCGACACCACTCCGGCAACTACCCAGCGAACAAAACTTGCAACAGCAGCGTAAGCTTTTTTCATATCAACACCTCACTCAGTGAATTAATTACCTGTTCCGTTACCGTTAACGTGACACGATTCAACGACAGGCACATACTCAGATAGGCTTGGTGAAAAATAGTTCACTCGACGAGTTGACCAAGAAATTCCCCTGCTCAAAAAATGGAATGAATTGATGGTTGGTAAAGGGCGCGCTTGGAGCGGATAGTCGCAGCTTAAAAACTCCAGATTTTACGACTGCATTCCTTGTAATTGCTTTGTACGCAGTCCTTTTTGAGTTGCTGGGCTTCGTCGATTTGCGGGATCGTCATCAATCTGATCAGGGTATCGCGGTTTTCCTGCGCATTTTTATTACCGTTTTCAGATGCAATGCTGAACCACATATGCGCCAGCACCAGATCCCTGTTTACGCCCTTTGCCTGAAGATAGATGATTCCCAGTTCGAGTTGCGACAAGGTTTCTCCCTTCTCGGCCGCTTTTCGAAACCACTTAAATGCCTCCTGATCGTTTTTTGGAATGCCTTTGCCGGTGGCATAACTCGATGCCAAATTATGTTGTGCCGCGCGATCTCCTTTCTCGGCAGCTTTACGGTACCACTTCACCGCTTCCTGATCGTCACCGGGTACGCCTTGGTTATTTGAGTACATCACACCGAGGTTGAATTGCGCTTTTGGATGCCCCTGCTCGGCTGCCAGTCGAAACCACTTGAGCGCTTCCTGATAATTTTGGTGCACACCCTGACCATAGGCATACATTACACCCAGATAAAATTGCGCTCTCATATGGCCCTGCCCGGCAGCCTTGAGATACCACTTCAAGGATTCTTGATCATCCCGATCAGAACCCGTGCCATACAATACGCCCAGATTAAACTGTGCTCTGTCTACTCCCTGCTCGGCAGCCTTGTGATACCACTTAAGCGCTTCTTCGCGGTCGTGGGATACGCCAGAGCCTTTTTCATACATTACCCCGAGATTGAATTGCGCCCATGCATCTCCCTGCTTTTCCGCTTTGTGATACCACTTCAGCGCTTCCTGCGGGTTTTGAGGTGTGCCATGCCCTTTTTCATACATTACGCCCAGATTGAATTGCGCTTTGATATGGCCTTGATCGGCAGCCTTGCGATACCAATTGAGCGCTTCCCGGTTGTCCTGAGGTATGCCGAATCCAATGGCGTACATCAAACCAAGGTTGAATTCCGCCAGGGGATCGCCCTGCAGCGCAGCCTTTCTGAACCACCGCATTGCTTCCTGATAGTCCTGGGGAATACCTTGTCCTACGCTATACATCACGCCCAGTTGGTTTTGAGCGAAAACATTTCCCTTTTCAGCCAATGCTCGAATATCGAGCAATTTTTTTAGTGAGCCACCCTGATCGAAGGTGTTGGAGCTATCCCGAACGGTTGCCCATGCAACGGGTGAGGCTAGCACGAGGACGGCAGTGAAGTATGTCAGCCCGTGTCTGAGGCATAGCAACAGTAAATTTGCAAAACCTGATGTTCTCATACTGTATTCCAATAAATCCGGCGGCGATCTGAAATTTTCATCCGGATAGTTTTAATATCGATCTCGCTCGTTTTACCTTTGGGGGTAACGCCGAATCGGGGGCGCCAGCTAAGAACAACCGGGCTGCATTTCAATTAAATACAGCCCGATAAAAATATTATGAGGCAAAGCTGTTTTGGTGTCCTCGAGTGGAATCGAACCACTAATTGGCCCTTAGGAGGGGCCGGTTATATCCATTTAACTACGAGGACAGCGGCGCGCATTTTAGCGCAAACACGGCGCAACTCATATGAGACGGTGCGAATTGTTGTCTGTCCGAACGGGAGCTGGATTGAAAGACGGGTGCGCAGAGCGACAAGCGGGGTTCGCCGGAATTAGTGAGAACAACATGAGCGTGATAGAGCGTTAGGCTGGTATCATGCCGCCCCCGGCGCAATGACCGGTTCTGTTCGAATGATGCCGAAGCGCGGCGATTTAGGGGGTGGCATGAAATATTTGGCGATCTTGGCGGCATTGGTGGTGTCCGCCTCGTTACTGGTGGCGCGCGCGGCGCGTGCCGGGGAGTTGCCTGTGGTTGGTAAACCCGCGCCGGATTTTAATTTGCCTGACCAGAACGGTAAACAGCACAGTCTGGAGGATTATCGCGGCAAATGGCTGGTACTGTATTTTTATCCCAAGGACGATACGCCGGGGTGCACTAAAGAGGCCTGTGCATTCCGCGATGATTTGAATCAGATCGCGGAACTTGGCGCGCACGTGGTCGGGGTCAGTGTGGACGATACGGCAAGTCATGCGGAATTTGCCAAAAAATACAATCTGCCATTTCCTTTGCTGGCAGATAAGATGACCGAGACAACGGAACGATATGGCGCGCTGATGAATCTGTTATTTATCAAAGTCGCCCGCCGATATACTTTTCTGATCGACCCGCGGGGAAATATCGGGAAGATTTACCTGAGCGTGGAAACCTCTCGGCATTCAAAAGATATCATCGAAGACCTGAAAAAACTGACAATGGGGAGCAATGAGTGATGAAGTACAAAGTTAATTTGTTTTTGGCATGGTTTTTTATTCCGCAAACCCTGGCAATGGGCTGGGTGGCCGCAATCGGTCGTGTCGTATTGGAGCTGCTTGGTGCAAACACATTTGAGGGCGACATTCCCGGCCGTATCGTCGGGGCCTTGCTGCTGTTTGGCGCTGTGTATACGATCATGCATTTTCGCGGCTCGCTGCTGCCGGCGGGAAATCCGGAAGGGAATGGATTTCAGTTCGGACATCGCCTGTTGTTGGCGGGGAACTCGCTTGCCGCATTGCTCTTTATTTTTCAGCTCACCTTCCCGCTGATCGACAGCCATAATCTGTTTTTGGTGCTGAATAAATTCACCACTGCGTTCGGTTATTGGGTCATGCCTATCTGGGTGGCGGGGTTTTCTTTTCTATATCAATCTTCATTGCCCGAGAAACAGTAACGCGATATGCCATTTATCACTCTGGATAAGGCCGGCCTTGCGTTCGGTCACGTCGCTTTGCTTGATCAAGCGGATTTTCAACTCGACGAGGGCGAGCGCGTCGGCCTGATCGGGCGCAACGGCGGCGGCAAGTCCAGCATGATGCGCGTAATCGCCGGGCAGGGTACGCTGGACGACGGCCAGATGTGGCGCGCGCCGACGGCACGCATCTGCTATGTCAGTCAGGAGCCGGTGCTGGATGCCGATGACACCGTGTTCGATGCGGTGGCGAAAGGGCTGGGCAAGCTGCAAAAGTTGCTGCACGACTATCACCATGTATCCCACCAACTCTCCGAACCGGACGCCGACTACGACACGCTGCTTGAAGAGATGCAGCACTTGCAGACACAACTGGAAGCGCAGGACGGTTGGTCGGTGCAGGCACGCATCGAGACCGCGATTGCCAAGCTGGATCTCGATCCCGACAAACGCGTCGGCGACATGTCCGGCGGGCAGCGCAAGCGTGTGGCACTGGCGCAGGCGCTGGTGGCCGAGCCGGATGTGCTGATCCTCGACGAGCCGACCAATCACCTCGACTTCGCCTCCATTGAATGGCTGGAAGGATTGTTGAATAATTTCATTGGCAGCGTGTTGTTCGTCACGCACGACCGGCGTTTTCTGGACAATGTCGCGACCCGCATCGTCGAACTGGATCGCGGCAAGCTGTCCAGTTTTCCCGGCACGTTTGCCGCGTATCTGGCGATCAAGGAGCGCATGCTGGCGGACGAGGCAGTGGTGAATGCCAAGTTCGACAAGGTGCTGGCGCAGGAAGAAGTGTGGATACGTCAGGGCGTGAAAGCGCGCCGTGTGCGCAACGAGGGTCGTGTGCTGAGACTCGAACAGCTGCGCCGCGAGCGCGCCGCGCGCCGCGAAAAAGTTGGCAAGGTCGAGATGACCGTGGACACTGGCGAGCGTTCCGGCAAGCTGGTGGCTGAGCTGGAGAATGTCAGCAAAGCCTATGGCGGCCGCACGCTGGTGGATAATTTTTCCTGCCGCATTCAGCGCGGCGACAAGATCGGCCTGCTCGGCCCGAACGGTGCGGGCAAAAGCACGCTGTTGAAAATGATTCTGGGCAATCTGGAGCCGGATAGCGGTAAGGTCAAGCTCGGCACAAAAATTTCGGTGGCCTATTTCGACCAGTTGCGTGAGCAATTGGACGACAACGCGACGCTGGCCGATACCATCAGTCAGGGTTCGGATTACGTCGAAATCGGCGGGCAAAAAAAACACATCATGAGCTATCTCGGCGACTTTCTGTTCGCGCCGGAGCGTGCACGTTCGCCGGTGAAAAGCTGTTCCGGCGGCGAGCGCAATCGTTTGCTGTTGGCACGTCTGTTCACCCAGCCCGCCAACGTGCTGGTGCTTGACGAGCCCACTAACGACCTCGACATCGAGACGCTGGAGTTACTCGAAGAGCTGCTGGCGAATTATGAAGGCACATTATTTTTAGTCAGCCACGACCGCGCCTTTCTCGACAACGTCGTCACTCAGGTGATCGCGTTTGAGGGCGACGGAAAACTGATCGAATACGTCGGCGGATACGAGGACTGGGTGCGCGTGAAAAAATATCAATCGGGAGTCACCGCAGCCAAACCCGTTACTTCTACACCGCCGCGCGCGTCTGCCGCTCCGGTTGAAAAAGCAAAAAACGCCGGCAAGCTTAGTTTCAAGGATGCGCGTGAACTGGAAGAATTACCCGGGGGCATTGAGGCACTGGAGCAAGAGCAGGCCGATATTACTGCCCAACTTGCCGACGGAACGGTCTATCGCAGCGATATCAAACGTGCCAAAGCGTTGCAAGCGCGTAACGAAGAGATCGGGGCAGAGCTGCTGAAAATGATGGCTCGCTGGGAGGAATTGGAAAAGTGCAGATAATATTTGGTGTGTCATAGGCAATGCATCGTGTGTTGGCCCGTCAGCAAGGGTAGTTGCATTGTGCGTCGGGCGTGCGTGCATTCCGGTATTTGACGCATCAGTCCGGATTCGGTTGCCGGAGATTATGGAGTTCGTTGCATGAAAAAGCGGTTCCGGTCTGTTTGTTCAGCCTGTGTGGTCAGTCAAAGCTGAATATATAAAAAAGATCGGCCGCAGGTGCTGTACCACTCTGTGCCTGGGCAGAAAGATGTTCGGTTAGCATGTAATTCACCTTGATCAATGAATTTGCGCCGCTAAGCCCTTGCTCGTAGCTGAGATAAGCACGTTTGGAAAGCCTTTTTCCAAGTGTAAGGACGGTGCCTTCCAATTGTCCGGAACCCTTCAGGCTGACGTCTTCGAATCCTGTCGCGTATGCGATTCTTTGTTGCAGGGTGATGGATTCTCCATAGGTCAATAACGCGCCAGCCGCTGCCTGCAGGGCATTAAGATCCTGGCCGCTTGAGCTCTCCAGTCCGTGGCCAAGCACCACCCACGAGAGCTTTTCGCTGACTGGAACATCGGGTGTGGAAACCAGATTTACCCGCGGAGATTGTGCTGTGCCGGTCACCGCAACACCCGCTTCAACCGGTTGGTTTTTGCGCAGGGCAAGGATGTTGATACCCGGATTGTCCAAAGGACCCTGAAAGTTGAGGATGCCGCGCTCGATTTCCAGTCGCTGCCCGTAAGCCGTATACGCACCCTTGATTACCTTGATGTTGCCACTGGACGCGGGGAATGAGCCATCCACACTGGCAAGCTTGATTGCGCCGCCGAGTTGCGCATCCAAACCCTTGCCCTTGATAAAAAAGCGTTCGCCAAGATCAAGGTCAAGATCAAAGCTAAGCGCATAGGGCAGCTTTTTCTTCTCCGCAGCTTCGGGTTGGTCAAGAATAATGACATCATCGCTGGGTTCGCGCGTATCGCTTTTAGGCAAAACAATCAGGCCCCGATCTGCCTTGAGTTTGGTGGTGATTTTCAGTTTTTTCCCCGTAACCGCGACATCTCCTGTTCCGCTCAGTATGAGATGCCGATCCGGACGGGAAAGTGCTTCAAGTTTGTCGGCCACCAGCGACAACTGCATGACTGGCATTTCGCCCCCGAAATTTAGTTTGCCTTGTCCAGTTAGATTTCCGTCGCCGCCCCTGATCGACAGATTATCGAGAAGCAATTCCTGATGCTGAAGTTTTGCACGGAGGCGGCCATCCGTGAAGCTTAACCCGTGGTTCGGCAACGCTAAAGTCAAATGATCCCCCGACACATTGCCATACATCTTGGGTTGTGCCAGTGTGCCATCGGTATGAATTTCTGCGCTGAGCGCTCCATCGAAGGTTATTGCGCTGTTTCTGTTGAAGAGCGAAGCGATCCAGGACAGTGATCCGACAGAGAGAGTTGCGTTGGCAGTGACGGGCGTGTCTCCAGCGATAGCCCATGCCCCGTTGTGCCGGGTAATTGCGACGTGTGCGTCGGCTTCCACACTCCCAAGATCGTCGCCTGATGCCTCCAGTTGACTCTGCAGTTGATTGTCGGCTACACCCACATTCAGCCTGATGCGCCTCAGCCCCAAGGGTGTCGGCGGTGAAACAGGGAGGTATACATCGCCTTGCTCCCGCCATACCGAAATATTTCCGTTGATCTTGTCATTGATAGCGAACCGCCAATTTCCACTGAGCGTGAGATCGTGTTTTAGATCAACAGGTCGTTCGGTAAAATCTTGCAGATAGCCGAGCGACAAGTCGTGGAATTCGCCGCTGCTTTCTGTTTGCTCTGTATTGTAGGTGAATTCATGCACGGCAAGATTGCCGCCCGCAACGTCAAGCCGAACATTGCGCAAGTTGAAGCGCTGGCGCGCCACTTCAAGTTCAGCAAGGGATTTGAGCGTAAATGCGTGACGTCCGCGATTGGATAATTCCATCACGAGCCCTGACCACGCTGAACCGCGAAGCCAGCCGCCGACGAATTTTCCTTCCAGATCGAGATCAGGACTTTTTGCCATGAACAGCAGCGTGTGTTCGGCGCGCGTTCCCCGCGCGTTCATACTGGCTTGGTCGATATTCAGTTGCGGCAGGTCAAGACCCCGCAGGTCGGCCTTCAACGCCAGCAATCCGTCGATTCCCCTATCCAATTGTCCGGCAGCGCGCAGGCTGGATAGGTGATAGTCCTTGCCCCACCCCAAGTTGCTGGCCTGCAGGTCGATATGGCCGGAGGGCGCGGAAAAACTGCCTTCCAAGTCGCCTGTTGCGTGTAACTCTCCTTCGAGTTGCGGGTTGATAGTGGCAAGATTGTCGGCTTTAATGCGGAAGGTTATCCGGTCGTCCGGCCTGCCCAGAGCGCCATTGAATTCCAGTTGGTTGTGAGCCAGTTGCAACAGGGCATCACTGTTCCAGATTCGAGTTCCCGATATGTTCATCCTGCCTTGCCCCGCAAGTTTCTGATGGAGGAATTGACTATTGGCGATTGAAAATTCAAATAGGGCTTCTGGATCGGCGGCAAGATGTCCCGCACCGGAGAACGAGGCGTTGATCTCGGCTTCCGTATAATCTCCGAAATCGGCAGGATTGAATTTATGCAAATCGGCTTCAAGCTCGAATTGATTGAGATCTTTAAGAGCCAGTGCGCCATGGAAGGTGAAGTTGCTGTCGCCGGACTGGACGCTGCCTTGCCGAATTTCGACGACATCATCGCGATGACGGGCATCGAGACGCATTCTGTAGCGCTGGTATTTCAGGTTTGCTGATAATTCCTGCCCCAAGGCATCCGACTGAAGGCGGATGTTTCCGGCAAGAAGCATGCGCCGCATTTTGCTGTGTAATCCGTGCGGATTCAGATTCTTGGTGCTCAAGTCGAGTTGCAGTTGTTTGTTTTTGACGTATCCGTTGCCATTGAATTCGCCAGCGCCTGCCAGGTTCAGATGGATATCATTCAGATCAAGCTGGTGCGGTGCGGCAGTGAAGTGACCGGTCATTTCACGGAGTGGCCAGTGTGAACTGTCCCATGACCCCGGTAACTTGTTTCGAATTACGACGCGGCCTGCCATGTCGTTGGTCCAGGGATCGACCACGGAAACTTCCGCATCAAGATCGGCTTTGGGCAAACCCTTGCGAAATAGGGCCGGGTTGATGCCGGTTGCCTTGATTTTTGCGTCGGCGATAATAGAAGGCTCAAACAGGGCGAGGTTTGCGTCAATGTCTGCGTGTCCGCCCAGAGCGGTCATCTTAATATTGAGCGGAAGTTGATAAAGACTGCCTGAAGCTGACGCTTGGGCACGATAAGACCAACCATCGGTTTGCTGCATGGTTGCGCTTGCGGAAATTCTAAATGGTCGTGTGCCGGCCAGCCTTATTTGAGCTTCTCCCTTACCCCACTCAGTGTCGATGTTGTGCAAGGCAAGCAGATAGTTATCGTCGGGTTTATCCACGCCGAGGTTAACGCGGTGCAACTGATATTCGGTATCATCAATATTCAACAGGAATTGGTCTATGGATATTGCCGGTGCTGACAAAGCCAGTGGGAAATTGAGGCTCAACGGCTGATTAAAGGGTTCAGGACTCAGCTTGATCCCCGTAATGCGCAGTTTTCGCACAATCAATCGGGTAATCTGGATATGCCGCATAAACAGCGAGCCGGGGTTCCAGTCAATCTCTACACCTTGGGCTTCGTAGCGAACATCACCGGCTTGAAAACTGAGTGTCTCAACTCGAAGCGGGCCATACAGTGAACCATTTACGCCGTTGAGCTCAAGATTGTCATTGCTCATGCGTTCCGCCTGATGCGCGCTCCAGCGTAACGCAGTCTCTGACCCTGCCAGCCAGACCAGTACAGCGAGCAGGGCTAGCAAGCCTGTCAGTATGCGGACTGTGTAGACGCCAAATTTTACGGAGAAGCGGGCGGACATCAGAAATTGAATCCCATCGAGAAATGGATACGCATTTTGCGTACTTCGTGACCGTAGGCAAGGTCGAAATTCAGCGGGCCGATCGGAGTTTTCCAGCGTGCCCCGGTACCGTAGCCATAGACGGGGGTCGGGTTATCCAAAGTGTCCGTGGCATTTCCGGCATCGACAAATACGGCCGCGCCCCATGTATCGGAAAGCCAATGCACGTATTCGGCGCTGACGATTCCCAGATAACGCCCACCGACAACTGCATTTCCTTCTGCTACCCCTAGACTTTGATAGGCATACCCACGCACTGTCTGGTCGCCGCCGGTACGAAACAGGAAATCGGAGGGAATATCGTTGCGGCTATTGGCGGTCACTATACCCAACTCGCTGTGCAGAATTAACTGGTCATGTGTGCTTATAGAGAGGAAATAGGCTCCCCGCCCGTAGCCGCGAATAAAATCCTGATCGGACAGTAGTGAACGCGAAGCAATATCGACCGAGACATTTACCATATAGCCGCCGGTTGGATAGAGCAAATTGTCCACGTCCCGCAGCGTCCATGAGTAGGACGGACTCAGCGTATAACGTCGCGAAATTTCCCCGCCTTTGATTTCCTGTTTTTCGATGAAATATCGCACACCGAAGGCAGTCTCTGTTTTTCCGCTGGCAAAAGTCCGTTTGGGTCCAATGACAGTCTTTTGTGTCACTTCACCCTCGATGTCCGCGCGTTCAAACAGCACATTGATACTGTCGCGGAATCCTGCAGCGGCCATCGGAAATTGCAGAGTGCTGCTAATAGACTGCCGTTTCTGCTCAAGCTTGAATGTGCCGCCCAATTGCCAGGCACGGTCGAAAATATTGAGGTCGCGATAATCCAGCAGGCCGCGCGCCCCGGTGTCCGTGCTCATCCCGACACCCAGCCCCAGCTTGCGAGCCGGATTTTCAGTGACTTCAACCAGGATCGGCACGCTGGTAGGCTGATCCGGATTAGTGTCTACTTTGACAGTAGCACTCGAAAAATAGGGGCTGTTCTGCAAATTGGATTGTAATTCAAGCAGCTTGTTTTGAGAGTAGGGTTCGCCGGGGATGATGAGGCTCAGTCGCTCGATAAGGCTGGCAGGATAACGTTGTAACCCCTGGATATCCAATTTTCCAAAAGTAAAAAATGGTCCGCTTTCGACTGTGATATGCAGTTCGACGGTGCGGCTATCCTGATTCACCGTGGCGTGACTGTCGGCAATCGAGGCAGCCGGATATCCCTCGAGCAGCAGCAGTTTAAGTGCATTACGTTTGGCGGATTCCCAATCATCGTGGCGAAACACTGTTCCGGCGGGCAATCCCCAATCCTCTTGCAATTTTTTCAGGCGTGCATTGGCCTGTTCCGGATTGTCATTGATACGGCCTGTGACCCGGAGATCGGTATTTGCCACACGCACAGGGTCGCCGGGATATACAGTAAGACTGGCCAACCATTGGCCGCCCCTGAGCTTTAGGCCTGTTTCTATCCGGGGGGAGTAGTAACCATCGGTGGAAAGGAGGTTGCGTATCTGCTCGGGTGCCAGGCGTACGAGCCGCTGGAGCTGGGCTTCATTCATGCGCTCGCCCTCGCGCCAGCGATAGATATCCAGATTGTCTTCCAGCAGCTTGCGTTGACCGGCAGGAACTTGCAGTTCGATTTCATAGCGAAAAGCTTCCTGCTGGTTCGAGGCCAGAGCAGTATGCGCCATAGCCAGAAAAATAAGGCTGCAGATGCACGTGTGAAGATTACGCATTACGTGTTTCATTACTCATTTTATCGAGCTTGTGCAGCAATTCATAAAATGGAAAGGCCGTTAGGCCGCCGAACCGCTAGTATCGCTGCAAAGACTGTTCGCCGAGTACACCATCCTCTCCCGTGCGGCGGGCTATGATCACCGCGCCGCAGGAGTCGCTGAATACATTCACCGAGGTGCGGCACATATCCAGCACGCGGTCGACCGCCAGAATCAGGCCGATGGCCTCCACCGGCAGGCCCACCGCAGCCAGAATGATGGCGATGGCGACCA
>Ga0224495_10000762_pt1 | contig 24604 bp, 22 predicted proteins | sample SF_Jul11_sed_USG_FD_168128 | JGI IMG/M metagenome (GOLD analysis project Ga0224495, IMG submission 168128) | Sediment microbial communities from San Francisco Bay, California, United States - SF_Jul11_sed_USGS_4_1 | ecosystem: Environmental > Aquatic > Marine > Sediment | place: USA: California...
TAAGTGACGGCTGCGCGGTAGTCGCAACCATGTCGGCCCCGTAGCCGCGTACGGTCTGCAGCCCCACCATCTCGTAGGAGTCTTCGAGAGTGAGCCCGTCTACGATCACTAGGGCCAGCCGCGCCCCGGCCGTCTCCTCTGACGAGGCCACGATGCCTCGCGTCCACAACCTGTGGGGATCCGCAAACGGGCTTTCGTACTCCACTACTTGGTTCCAGGAGTAGTCTGCGAGCCTGTACGCGGAGAACGCTGCACCAAGCGACAGGACGATCGCAACAAGACCGGCGACCCATGCCAGACGACGCCACACGATCAACCGGATCACCCCCAGCCCAGGAAGGACTCGATGTCGTCGAGCGTACGCACTGCGGGCATGCGCGTCTCTGCGCCGTGTCGGTCTATCAGCACCGGCGTCATCCCGACCGAGCGCGCACCCAGCATATCGGCATAGTGATGATCGCCGACGTGCACCGCCTGTTTCGGGTCGACGTCGAGTTGCCGGCAGGCGTACTCGAAGATCCTCGGATCCGGCTTGTGAAGACCAACCGCTGCCGAAGAGACCACCGCATCCAGCATCTCCATGAGCCCGAGGCCCTCGAGAAGCGACTCCAGCCGTGCATCCCAGTTCGAGATGATGCCGAGACGAACACCCCACGACTCTCTAAGGCGTTCAAACGCCAGCGGCACGTCGTCGTACACGTGCCAGCGCTTCGGGTCGCCAAACTCCTCGTAGACGCGACGCGCAAGCATCTCGGCGTCCTCCTCGATGCCGAGCTCGCGACACAGCAGTGAATACATACCTACCCACACGCTCGAGGTCTCGCACTCGTCTGTCCAGAAGGTGTCGTCCTCCCGGTAGCGATCCTCGTAGTACTCATCCACGAGCGGCATGAGGCGATCGATAGCCTCGAGGTCCCGTACGTGGCCGGCCTCCAGCAGGACCTCACGGCACACTTCGGACACGCTGGGGTACGGGTGGAGCAGCGTGTTGCCGACGTCGAAGAAGACCGCCCGGAAGTCCACGAGTCAGTCGCGATAGACGGCTATGTCTTTGTTGCGAGCGGTCGTCTTGGGTTCCGCTGCAGGGAAGCCCACGGCCAGAATCAGAACGACGTCCAAGTCGTCCGGAATACCCAGGGCCTCTCCGAGATCATCGCGTACCCAATAGGCAAACGTGATAGGACACACCGCAACCCCGATGTCCGTCGCCGCAAGCATGATGTTCTGTATCGCGCAACCCATCGCAAGGTGCTTGTTGAGCAGGGCGAAGTCGTCATCACCGCGAGGGACCGCGCAGGCGATAACCACGGGTGCGTCACCCAACTCGGCGAACCAGCGCTCCGCGTGCTCTTCGGCCTTGATTCCCATCACGTCCAGGTACTCCTGCACGTGCGCGGTGTTCCTGGCGAGTATCTCGCCGATTTCGCGACGCGACTCTCCGGTCGAGATGAAGAACCGCCACGGCTGCTCGTTCATGGAAGACGGGGCGAGCGACGCGGCCTCCATGAGCTTGTCCAGTTTCTCTCGGGAGACCGGATCGGTCTTGAAGGCACGCAGAGAGTGCCGTTTGTTCAACGCGTCGAACAGTTCCATGGTCTCCTCCGAACGCTATCGCAACGCCGCCACTACACGTTCGCATACAGTCTGTGCCGCGGTCGGTTTCCCGAGGGCCGCAGCGTTCGCGGCAAGTTGAGCCATACGCTCAGGGTGTGTCGATAGGAATCTCACCTTCTCGACCACATCCTCTTCATCCCGAGAGAAGAGCCCCGCACCATAGTTCACGATGAAATCCACGTTGTACAGCTCCTGTCCGGGAACGGGATTGTAGATAATGAGCGGCAAACCCGTCGCCAGAGCCTCGGACACTGTCAAACCTCCGGCCTTGCCCACAAGGACATCAGCCGATTTCATCATTCTATGCATATCTTCCACGAAGCCGTACACCTTGAGCAGTTCCGTTTCCTTCGCAACGCTTTCCAGGCGTCGCCGCAAACGGTCGCTCTTGCCCGCAACGGCGGCAACCTGAACGCCCATCGCAGTGAGTCTACGAGTGAGATCCTTAACGTCGCCCTGCGTCCCGGCGATAGAACTCAACAGCACCGTATATCGGTCGGCGAGCCCCGACTGCTTTCGGCATTCGCGCTGTTCAAGAGCCTCTCCGAAACGCTCGTGAATCGGAATTCCCGACACGACCACGCGGTCCCACGGAATTCCGCGCACCACTAGATCCTCACGCACTTCTTTGCACGCCGTGAAGTAGATGTCCATCGCGGGATGCAGCCACGTGCGGTGGGCACCATAGTCGGTGATAACCGTCGCAGCGATGATCGATCGGTCCTTCTTGATATCGGCGACAACACCACCCGCAACGGGGAACGTCGATATCACGGCGTCCGGCTGGAGTTCGTCGACAAAAGCCGCCGCGCGAGCCATCCCCATGATCTTCAGCTCGTGCACCACAGGATTCGTTGGCATCTTGTTCGACAGGTCGTAGAAAGTGCCGTACAGGGCTGGGAAGAACTGAACCGACTGCTGGTAGGCGAACTTGGCCAGAACGTTGAGGCTGGGCACGAAGGCGTCGAAGAAGTCGACCAGCTCCACCTGGATGTCGTCAGGATAGTGCTTCGCATAGTAGCGCTTGATCGCCTCGGCGGCCGAGCGATGTCCGCCACCGAACGAGGCGCTGAACACGAGTACCTTGCGTGCAGACCCCAACCATCGAACCCTTCGCCGGTCGCTTGCCGGCGGTTCGTCAGAGCGACTCAACCGGCGCGCGGTGCTTCACGAGTGTGACGACGGTGCCCCCATCTGCACTCGTGGAGAAGACCACGCGATCCATGAGGGCCCGCATGAACATTATGCCTCTACCCCCCGATGCGTACAGGTCATCGCTGCACATCGATTCACCGTTGAATCCGCCGCCTGTGTCTTCGACGTCGATGGCCACCCTGTCGTCGTAGGCTCGCACCCGAACGACGACCGGACTGTCTCCTCCAGCAGGCGACCCGTGACGTACCGCATTGGCCAAAGCCTCGCCGAGCGCGACCTTGATGTCGAACAGGGCTGCGTCGCTGTACTTCAGCGGCGCCACGACCCCGCAGACGCGCTCTCGGATGGGGGCGAGGGATTCGGCGGACGCCGGCATGCTGAACTGCTCCATCCACTGCGGCGCGACGTCTTCGCCTACGATCTCGAGCCCCTGGAGTGCATCATCGACGCTCTCTCCCGCGCATATCGCTTCTGCAACGCTCACGAGACCCGATATCTCGAGCACTCGACTAACGTTCCGGGTCGCTCCCACGAGAACGACCTTGCCCGAGGTGCCCGAGAGTTCGTGATCCAGCCACACCAGAAGCCCCAGCGCAGAAGAGTCTGCGTACTCGACGCCGGACAACTCCAGAACGAAGTTGGATACACCAGCGCCTGTCAAGTCCTGTAAGCCGGCTTTCAAGTCGGGGACAACGGCTATGTCGATGTCGCCTGATATGTGAACGACGGCAGCTCTATGGTCATCGTGACGCTCTACTTCGTAGGCCATGCCGCTCCGTTCTGTACGGGCTAGCCAGCGGCCCTGCTGGCCGATTCGCGTTCCTCTGCAGTGCGGATGCGCACGACGAGCACAGCCGCGTCATCTCTCAACTGACCGGGCACGAAACGTCCCAACGCCGACAACAGGCGCTTCGTCACGTCTGCGGCACGTCCGCCGTAGCTGAGCCCACGCCGCACACGCCCCTCGCCGAAGAACTTATTCCCACGACGGGCTTCCGTCACTCCATCCGTGAAGAGAAGCACGATATCGCCCGACTGAACCGTGGTCCGCTGCTCTTCGAAACGTGCCATGTTGACAGCCCCGAGCAGCGGCCCTGTTGGAGACAGGCGATCGATTTCCCGCGTTTCCGGCCGGTACAGTTGCGCCGAAGGGTGGCCGCCGTTGGCGTACGTGAGTATCCCGCGCTCTACGTCCAGCAAGCCCACCCACAACGTGACGATGTCGCTCGGGGCCCCCGATTCGGTGACCATTCTGTTGACCTCGGTCATTATGCGGGCCGGCCCGAGTCCCGCTGCCGCCAGTCCGCGTACCGCATACTTGATCATCGATGTCTTCGTCGCGGCGAGGACTCCTTTCCCGCACACGTCGCCGATGGCCAGAATGAGGGATCCGTCGGGAAAGCGGAACAGATCGTAGTAGTCTCCGCCGATCTCGGCCTCCCCGCCCGCCGGGAGATACACGCTGCTGGACTCGACTTCATCGAACTCGGGAAGCCTCTCGGGCAGGATGCTTCCTTGGAGCACCGACGCCACCGAGTGCTCGCGGCTGTAGAGCTCGGCGGTGTCGATAGCCAGCGCAGCCTGGGACGCGAAGGTGTGAAGCAGCTCCATGTCCTCTTCGGTGTAGAGCCCGACGTCCGTCGCTAGTACGGACAGGACGCCCAAGCTGCGCCCGCGAGCAAGAAGCGGAACCGAAAGCGCCGAGTGCAGGCCCTGGTCCGAGGAGACTCTGGCGAATTCACCGATCGTCGATTCGAGATCATCGATCCGCACCGGCTTCCCGGTGGAGAAGACCCATCCGGGAACGTCGCCGCCGGGCTCGCACTCGAATCGGACCAGCTCCTGCGACACGAGCCCGCGGGCCATCGCGGTGCGGACCTTTCGCCCACCTTCCTCGATCGTCATCAGTGAGACGGCGTCCGCCGAGAAGATCTTCTGCACCACGTCCAGCACTCTGTTCAAGACGACCTTGATCTGCAACGAAGAGCTCACCGCCTGGCTGATGCGGAATATCGTCTCCAGGTTCGCGGCGCGACCGCGGGCACGCTCGTAGTTGTATGCGTTGTCCAAGGCAAGCGAAACCTGGGTCGCAAACCCCTCAGCAAGCGCGCGGTCCTCATCGCTGAACCTGCGCGCATGCCCAGGGGCAACGAACGCGATGACTGCGCCAGGACGACCCCCCCGCATCGCGGTCGCCAGAAGAACCTCGCTGCCGGCGTGTTCGCCGAGAAACGCGTCCACAGCCGGGTCGTCACCCGACCTCATCACGACGGTTTCAGGGGCCTTTCCGTCAACGATTCCCCTCCCCCACACCCGCAGAAGGGCTCTTTCCGCAATCAAGTCCTCGGCCGGCGGAAGCCCGAGATCCATGCGGTCGATGACCGCACATCCCGCCCAAGAGACTTCTAGTATTCCTTTCGCAATCGCAACAACCTCCGACAGGGCCTCTTCCAGACTGATTGGCCTGACCAGGGCCTCAGCTGCAATCCGAAGCGTCTCTGCCTCCCGTCGCGCCTCCGCTTCGATCTCGAAGAGCCTCGAGTTGCGTACCGCGACCGCAGCCTGCGCGGAGAACGTCCTCACCATCTCGTGCTCGGCTTCCGTGAAGAAGCGTCTATCTGTTTCGAACACCGCGACGACTCCGACAGGCTCCTGCCCGACCCTCAATGGCGCCGCAAGGCCTACGAGCAGCGATCCCGGAGCCAATCCAAGAGTCCTGATGGTCGCGGAATCTGCCGAGAACTCCACGGGTCCTTCCGCTTCGAGAGCCTCCGTGAGCCACGACCGCTGGTCCACTGAGACGACCACACGGCCCACGTCGAGCCCCTGACACGCCACAAGCCTCAGCGCGGTCGCTTTCTCCTCGAGGAGGTAGACCGCCACCCGGGTGCTACCGACGATGTGACTCAGGGCGGACAGGATTCCGTCAAGAACCTGCTCGAGACTCGACGAGCTGGCCAGCAGCTGCGAAAGGTCCCTCAGCGAGTTGAGCCGCAAAGCGACCGCGTTGAATGCATCTGCCAGACTCCCGAGTTCGTCCGTCCGCTCGCTCTCGATCGGCTGAACGTATCCTCCGCGCACCGCGACACGCGCGTGCGCCTCGAGATCCGTGATCGGCGCCACGAGACGTCGTGCGAACACGACACCGACACCAAGCGAGAATCCCGCACTCACGAGAAGCGCGATCACTGCCGGCGTGAGAGCGCGTATCGTCGAGCCCACAACGGACGCTCGCGGTTCCGCCACCAAGACACGCCAGTCGAGACCAAGGTAGTCGCCTACCGGCGCGTAGTCACCCGACATGACGGTGCCGCCTGCGCCCACGCCGGAGACATGACCGACTTCCTCCTCGCCGAACGGTTCGAGAACGAGCGAGTCTGCCACCACCTGCGGTCCCACGCTGCTGGTCGCCACAAGCTCCCCGTCCGCGCTAGCTATCGCGATCCAGCGCCCTCTCGCCGAGGAGGTGAACCCGTCCAGCATGGCTTTCAGCCAACCGGTGCGCACTCGTGCCGCGATAATCAGCGGGCCTCTGGCGCCCTCAACACGGCGCCCGACCCACAGCTCGTCGTCTTGCGTGAACACGAACCTCGGCAGGTCGTCAACGGCGGTGGTCACGATCGGTTCGCCAGTGAGCGACGGCACGGACCGACCTGAGGGGAAGCCGCTCAGCACGCGGCCGTCCACATCGGCCACGACCAGGCGGTCTATGTACTCCGCCCCTCCCTCGAACTGTGCGCCGAGCGCTTCTTCGTTGATCTCCTGGACGGCAGGGTTGATGACGATCCCGGTCACTCGATCGACCACCTCGAGCGCCGCGTCGAGACGAACGCCTATCTCGTCGATGGTCACCTGCCGGTACGCGGATTGTCGCGCCGTAGCTTCGTCACGGGCGAGCGCAAAGACTCCCACGAGAGCAAAGATGCTTACGACCGCTACCGACACCCCGACGACGAGTAGCAAAAGCACCATCAGGTTCCCGGCAAGACTACTTCGGCTGCCGCGTTCGGCCATTTCCTGCTGCTACCCCCGTCACGGACCGATGCCTGCAAGTCCAATCGTACCCTACCAGCGCGTTCTCCATGTGCGCAGGCGAGCAAGCTTGAGGTCGCCTGCAGCTGTCGGACGTCGCAGCGACTATTCGAGCGACGGCACGAATCGGCCGAGCCACGCGCCGATCGTCTCGAACTGTCCGAACAAAAGAAGCACTCCGGCCACTATCAAGAGTCCGCCGGCAACGCGGTGAATCCCCCTGGAGTGTCTCGACAACCAGCGCAAGAGCGGAGTCAGACGACTCAGCAACAGGCTCGTCAACACGAACGGCAGCGCCAAACCGAGGGAGTATACGAACAGGAGCTGCGCACCCTGGGCAACCGTCTCGCGGCGCAAAGCCAGAGTGAGAATCGAGCCGTAGACCGGCCCGGCGCACGGGCCCATTGCGAACGGGAATGCAAGGCCCAGGACGAAGGCAGCCGCAGGCCCAAAACGCCGGAAGCGCGAAGCGTCCACCCCGCCACCGCGCAACCAAGGCAGCGGGAGCACATCGAGCAGGACGACGCCGAGGATGACGAGCAGAACCCCGGCGGCCTTGTCCAGTATCGCCTTGTTCGCCTGTAGGAATGTTCCGAGCACCGAAGCGCTCGCCCCCAGGGCCACGAAGACCACCGTGAAACCCGCAACGAAGAGAAGGACCGGCGCTAGGATGCGCTTCAAACTGCGATCTTCGGCGGTCAGCTCCGCAACGGACATGCCGGTCATGAACGCGATATAGACGGGCAGCAGGGGCAGCACGCAGGGAGTCAGGAACGAGAGGACCCCCGCCCCGAATGCCGCGATGATGCCGACCGAGTCTTCCATACGAAAGGCCTCCACTCCCGCGATGGCGCTCGCGAACCACGCCCACGACTCTCGCCACGTTCACCGAACCCGATCGTGCGGGACGAGCTCGAGTGCCACGGGGCCAATGAGTATTGTAGGGGCAACGGCACCAGAGATGGAGTCCGCCGCACGGGGCGACGAGCGATCTACGTCATCGCAGGTCGAAAACGACGCAGAAGCAGCGAGTTCGTCACGACGCTCACGCTGGAGAATGCCATTGCGGCACCCGCAAGCCACGGCGCCTGCGACAAGAGCCCGATCGCCGCAACCGGAATGCCGAGCATGTTGTACCCGAGGGCCCAGAAGAAGTTCATTCGGATCTTGCGCATGGTTGCGCGCGACAGCTCGACGGCGGTCACGACATCGCGAAGATCGTTCCTTATCAAGACGATCCCGCCGGTCTCCATGGCGACATCCGTACCCGCACCCATGGCTATGCCCACATCGGCCTGAGCGAGCGCTGGGGTGTCGTTGATGCCGTCACCGACCATGCCGACCGAGTCCCCGCCCTTCTGGAGCCTTTCGACCTCCTCCGCCTTGCGCTCCGGCAAGACTTCCGCGAGCACGCGCTCGCTGGGAATGCCGGCTTGAGAGGCCACGGCCTCGGCCGTCCGACGGTTGTCGCCCGTGATCATGTAGGCATCGATTCCGATTTGCCTGAGCCGCGAGACAGCTTCGGCACTGTTCTCCTTGAGCGTGTCAGCGACGGCGACCAGTGCCTCCGCGCCCTGTTCCCGACCGAGGATCATGACGGTCTTGCCCTCGCTCTCGAGCGAGGCGATGCGCTCCTCCTGCTCCGCGATGTCGATCCCTTCGCGGCGCATGAGAGCTCGGTTGCCGAGTACGAAGCCTACGCCGGCAAGGCGACCCTCTACTCCGTGACCAGGTACCGCAGAGAACTCTAAGACCTCGGTGAGCGCTGCGCCCCCCTCCTTCGCACGGCTGACGATCGCCTCGGCGAGAGGATGTTCGCTGGACCGCTCCAACGAGGCGGCGGCGGCAAGTGCTTCTTCGGCAGACAGAGAACCGACTGCGACGATGTCCGTCACCTCGGGACGACCGTGCGTTAGAGTGCCCGTCTTGTCGAATACGATCGCTTCCATCGTGTGCGCTGTCTCAAGAGCCTCACCACTCTTGATCAGCACGCCCAACTCGGCACCCTTCCCGGTGCCGACCATGATCGCGGTCGGCGTCGCGAGCCCAAGTGCGCACGGGCACGCGATGACGACAGTCGCCGTCGCGGCAAGCAACGCGGCCACGAACCATCCGCTGGATGCCGCACTCGAGAGAATGGGGTGCAGAATGGCGACGCTCGACCCCGAATCGGGAGTCTCGCCGAAGATCGCAGGCCCTGCCGCAAGCCAGAATACGAAAGTAGCGGCGGAGATGCTCAGAACCGTCGGGACGAAGACGGCACTGATGCGATCCGCGAATCGCTGAACCGGGGCCTTCGACCCCTGAGCGTCCTCGACCAGCTTGATTATCTGGGCGAGAGCCGTGTCGCGACCGACCTTGGTCGCTCGAAACGTGAAGGTGCCCAGCTTGTTGACTGTCGCTCCGATCACGGCGTCGCCGGGGTTCTTCTCCACCGGTATCGACTCGCCCGTGAGCATCGACTCGTCGACGGCTGAAGTACCTTGCGCGAGTACGCCGTCCACCGGAATCTTCTCGCCAGGACGAACGATGACGAGGTCGCCGACGACGACCTGCTCGACCGGCACATCGACCTCTTCGCCACCACGCAGAACGCGCGCAGTCTTCGCGGCGAGACCCATGAGCTTCCTGATCGCGTCACCGGTACGCCCCTTGGCACGGGCCTCGAGCATCTTTCCGAGCAGCACGAACGTGATCAGAAGGGCGCTCGTTTCGTAGAAGACTGGCTCCTCGGTCAACCAGAAGGTCGCTACGACGCTGTACGCGAAAGCCGCCGATGTGCCGACCGCGATGAGCGTATCCATGTTGCCCGTGCGGCGCTTCAGCGCGTGCCAGAACCCGCGGTAGTACTGGGAACCGGCATAGAACTGCACAGGCGCGGCAAGTGCCAGCATGATGTACTTGTGCACCATCATCACCGCCGACTCCCCGCTCATGCCGAAGAGACCGGCCACCCACGTCGGAACGGCCTCCATGAACGGCGGTACCATCGCGATGAAGAACAGCGGGATTGCCAGAGATGCCGAGAAGACGAGCAGGTGTTGTTGGTGGCGGTAGTGCGCCTCCTGGGCCTTCCTTTGCACGTCGCGAGCGTCTTCAGTTGCCGGACCCGCATCCTCGGCGAGAACGCTGGCATCGTAGCCTGCCGAGCGAATTGCCGTGATGAGTTCGTCGGGGCCGACCTCACCGGGGTTGATTTCTGCCGAAGCACGCTCGAGCGCGAGATTCACGGTCGCGGACTTGACTCCCGGCAAGCGAGACAGTGTCTTCTCAACCACGGTCGCACATGACGCGCACGTCATGCCGGTTACCGCCAGCGTCACGTGCCCGGAGTCCACATCGGAAGGCGCCTCCGCAAGCTCGGTCGCACCGTAGCCGACTGCCTTGACCTTGTCGACGATGGCGGAGACGTCTACAACGGCCGGATCGAAGCGCACGTTCAGTCTCTCGGCAGCTAGATTCACGGCGGCATCGTCGACGCCCTCGGCCTTGCCGAGCGTCTTCTCGATGATGGCGGCGCAAGACGCGCACGTCATGCCTGTGACGGCGAAGGTCGCCTCACGCGTCTCGCGGTCCAGGCCTGCAGGACTGTCGTCTGTCCGGCCATCGCCGGTCAGGGTAGTCTCGTCCATGGTCGGTCCTCTTCTGTGACAGGCGAATCGCGACGCCTGTGGCTGCCTCGGGTCTACGGTCGAGTCGACGTTGAGCGCGACTCCCGACCGCCCTCGGGGACTACTCCACTACCAGTGTCCCGAACACCATCTGCATGCCGCAAGAGAACCCATACGTACCCGCCTCTAGCGCAGGCAGCTTCACTACCGCCCCTCCGCCAGTGAGATCCTCAAACACACCGAAGTCGGGAAACTGTACCTCTGCAAGGCAGCCGGCGCCCTCGTTGAAGGTGATCTCGATAGGCACGCCCGCCTTGGCGTTGATGATGTTCGGGTCGTAGTAGCCGCCGGAGACGTCCACCGCAATGCGCTGCACGTCGCCGCCAAGAGTCGCACTTCCTTCTATCGGCTCGGAAGGACCGCCGCCGCAACAGGCACAGGCGCCACCAGCCTGCCCAGTGCCCCCGGGAACCGAACCTTCCACGTACGGCAACGCGTCGGCTTGAGCGACCTCGCCCGAACCCGCGCGCTGTGCAGCGTAGCTGTATGCGGCGCCGAACGCGAACACCACCGCGGCGGCAATCAGAATGAACTTCGTGCGCGAACTGGCCGAGTAGGTCTGAGAGATCGCACTCTCCTGGCTCTTGTCAGTCATCTTCGTAGGCTCCCAGTGTCTATGTCTCGGACGCGTCGTATCCGGCAGCCTTGACCGCAGTAACGATGTCGTCGACCGTTACCTGGTCGGCGTCAAACGAAACCGTGGTCTCACCGGTCGCGTAGTCAGTCTTCACTTCCTCTACCCCGGCAAGATCGCCGACCGTCATGTCGACGAGCATCGCACACGACTGGCAGTGCATGCCTGTCGTCTGGAGTCTCACGCTCTTGGTCTCGGTCATCTCGAGCCTTCCTCCTCACACGGTTGCGCGATTCCTGCGTTCCCGCGCGGCCTTAGCATCTGCGAAGTCTGTGCCAATGTGAACCCTTGTCGCTAGTTCGCTGCTCCGCCAAGTAGATACCCGGCGATGATGGCTGCCAGCACGGCCGCGACAGTGAGCGCCAACTCTCCGTAGGTCAACCCGATCACTCGCGCGACCTCTCCTGATGCCGCACGCGAACCTTCGGACGGCCCCACGCGGCGGGCGGGACGTGCTTCGTCTGCGCGCGAGCGACTCTTGTGTGAGAGGGCGTACGCGACGATGCCCAGGAGAACGCCCGCGAGACCGATACCTACCAGCGGACTCCCTGATATCGCCGCCGCACCCGAGCCGACTTGAATCCTGCCCGACATCATTCCCATCCCGCACGTGAGCGTGTAGCTGCCTGCCGACGCTGGCGGCAACTCGACCACCGTGGTGTCGAACGGCTTCAAATCTTCGAGCACTCCAAGCTGCGGGATCGCGATCTGGTCGGAGCACGCGTTGTCTTCACGACGTTCCACGACCAGACGCACCGGTTCGTCGGCAGGGATGCTGATCGCATCCGGAACGAAACGCACGTTTTCGATCGTGAGGGGGATCTCGGCAACGCCGTCCGCCCCTCGGCCGTACTCGACATCCTCGATCTGCGGACCGCCCAGGACGACTTGCTTTGCCGACTGGAACGTGACGGGAGAGCCAACGAGCATCGAGCCACGGTTGAACATCACAAGTCCGAGGGCGATGACGACGATCGCTGCTGCGACCGTCATACGCTTCTTGAACGTCGCGCCAAGGAATCCTGACCCTACACCCATCGCGATCATTAGCGGCGCAGTTCCCAAGCCGAATCCAAGCATGGCCGTTGCGCCGGCCGCGGCACTACCCGTGCCCGCTGCGGCCAGCTGGGCGGCCTGCAGGGGACCGCACGGCATCAGACCCGTGAGCAGACCGAAAGTGAGGGGCGTCGCGAGGCTCACTTTGCCCTGACGCGCTTCCTGCATGGCTTTTCGCCGATTTCGCAGTACCGCATCGGTGAGCGCCTTTGGCGTCTTCAGTGTGAGCCTGCGAAGCAGGGGGAACCGTCCGGTCATGTTGAGACCGAGGACCATCATGAAGAGTCCTGCCAGAAGCATGACCCAGCCGCGGATACCGGCAAGATCGAACGCAGCACCTATCGCTCCCAGCGCCAGACCGACCGCGACGTAGCTGACCATCTTGGCGGTCTGGTACGCCAGATGAGGCCTTGCGCGCTCGGCGAAGGAACCATCCTCTGCACCCTTTACCGCGTATGTGACGACCATTGCGCCGCACATGAATACGCAATGCACGCTGGTGACCAGCCCCAGGCCCAGCATGGGAAGGAAGTAGTCCACCCAGCCTCCCTAGGTGTTGTGTGCTTCGGCAGTCGTGCTCGATGTCGGCATCCGCGTGTCGCAGGCAAGGAGCGATCCGCAATGGGGGCACAGCCGCCATTCGTCCAGGATCGGGCTACCGCACACGGCGCACTCCGACGACGCGGGCGCATCGTGGACCTCGGTGTCTTTTTCGGCTCCGCCGTCGACGAGCATGTACGTCACGACTCCAATCACAACGCCCGCGACAAGCGGAACGATCCACTCGAGGCGCGCGAGGGCTGTGGGCGCTTGAGCGCACACCCCCGTCGCCACCAACAGGATGGACGCCGCCAGCCCGACAAGTGCGAACGAGAGAGCGGCGGCGAGAGCGATTCCTCTTGCGCGATTCCGTTGCATCGAGATTCCTTTGTAAGATGCGACCCGCATGCGAGGGAAAGTGCAAGCGTTGTGCCAAACGCCGGGAAACCCCACGTGCCGCCTAGAGCCCGAGTCTCGCCATTCTCGCTTCGAGAGTCTTGGCAGTGAGGCCAAGCAGTTTGGCGGCCTTCGGAACGTTGCCGCCCGAACGGTCGATGGCCTGACGCACCAGGTCGAGTTCGACTTCCTCGAGATCGCACCCGTCTTCCGGCAGCACCATCCCGGTCTTGGCGATCTGACACGACGGAGCTCCTCGACGTACTTCGGCAGGCAAATCGGCGAGAGTGATCTCCTCTCCGCTCGCAAGGATAAGGATCCGCTCGATGGTGTTCTCGAGCTCGCGCACGTTGCCCGGCCACTGGTATGTCACCATCGCTTCCATTGCCTCGGAAGAGATGGTTCGATCGCCCGCGTTGTACTTCTCGAGGAAGTGGGCCACGAGCAGTGGTACGTCGGCGGTCCGCTGGCGAAGCGGCGGTAGGTAGAGCGGCACCACGTTGAGCCGGTAGAAGAGATCCTCGCGGAACTCGCCATCCGCGATCAGCTGCTGTAGGTCGGCGTTCGTGGCAGCGACCACTCGAACGTCGACTTCTATCGTGCGCGTGCCGCCGAGACGCTCGAATCTCCGCTCCTGAAGGACACGCAGTAGCTTCACCTGCGTTGCTGGAGAGATGTCACCCACTTCGTCAAGAAACAGCGTTCCCCCGTTGGCGAGCTCGAACCGACCCGGTTTGGCGTTCACGGCGCCGGTGAAGGCACCCTTCTCGTACCCGAACAGCTCGCTCTCGAGAAGGGTCTCCGGCAAAGCGCCTGCACTTACAGAAACGAACGCGGCATCGTGACGCTCCGAGAGCGCGTGCAGCGCCCGCGCGACCAGTTCTTTTCCGGTACCCGACTCCCCATAGATCAGGACGGTCGCGCTGGCGGGGGCAACCCTTCTGACGGAATCAAGCACCTCGAGCATCTTCGGTTCGGCCGCGACAATACCCTGCACGTCGTAGTCCTTGTCGACCTCTTCGCGCAGCCGCTCGACCTCGGCGGCGAGGTTGCTCATGCGAATCGCCTTGTCGATGGCTATCTTGAGTTCCTCGAGATCGAACGGTTTGGTTAGATACTCGGTCGCGCCGGCCTTCATGGCCTCGACCGCCAGGGCGACGTTCCCATGAGCGGTCAGCATGATGATCGGGAAAGAATGCCCGTCGGCTCGAATTCGTCGCAGGACCTCCATGCCGTCGGGAGCAGGCATCTTGTGGTCCAGCACCAGAACATCCGGGGCCAGTTCTCCGACTACCGCAAGCGCTTCCTTCCCATCGGCCGCTTGGGCCACCTCGAAGCCCTCGCCCTCGAGCGCCTGTGCCAGCACCCAGCGCATGTTCTTCTCATCATCGGCTATGAGGACGCGATGATTCATGCGATCTCCTCTTCCTCGACACTCTCCGACAGAGCCGGTAGAGAGACACGGAACTTCGTGCCATCGGGACCGCTCTCGACTTCGATATGCCCATCATGCGCGTCCACGATTCTGTGCACTATCGTGAGACCTAGACCCGTGCCTTCGGCGCGCGTCGAGTAGAACGGGTCGAACACCTTGCCCTTTACGCCCGCCGCGATCCCTGGACCGGTGTCGGACACGGTTACGTGCACGTAGTCTTCGTCGTGGCTGGTCGACAGGGTGATCGCGCCTCCGGTCTCTTCCATCACCTGAACGGCGTTGGTAACCAGGTTCAAGAAAACTTGTTTGAGCTGGTCGGGGTCGGCAAGAACCGGCGGGAGGTCCCCGGTGAGCTCCTCCACGATGTGCACGTCCGCCTGCTTGGCGAAGCGCTTCGTGAACAGCACGACATCGCGAAGGACCTCTTCGACGTCCACGCGCACGAAGGTCGGCTTTGACGGTCTGCCGAAATCGAGCAGCGCCTTGATCACCTTGTCGAGGCGGTCGATCTCCTGCTTGATGATGTCCGTCGCCTCCGTCACCCTCTGCTCCCCAACGTCGGACTCCTCGATCAGCTGGACGGAGGCGCGGATTATGCCGAGAGGATTGCGCACCTCATGTGCTACGCCGGCTGTCAGCTCACCCATTGCCGCCAGTCTGTCCGCACGGATGAGCTGTTCGGTCAAAGACTTCACTTCGGAGACGTCCTCAAGGGTGACCACTGCGCCGAACGTACGTCCGCCGACGGCCCGCATTCGTGAGATCGACGCCTGGACGACAAGTTCTCTGCCGCCCCGCGTCTCTATCGCCGTTTCACGAAGCAGCAGCGGCACCCTGCCGGACAGGATGCGTCTTGTGTCGGCCTCGAGACCACCGTCCTTGGCGACTATCTGACGAATCGGCTTGGGCACCATCTCGTACTCGCTCAAGCCGAGCATCCGCTCTGCGGCGGCGTTCGCCGTCGCGACGGATCCGTCCGGGCTGACCGTCAGAACGGCCGAAGTGATCGACCGAAGGATCGACTGCGTGTAGTCCTGGATGTTGATCAGCTGGATCGCGCGCTCCTCGAGCTTCCTGTAGGCGTCCTCGAGTCTCTCGCTCACTTGGCGCAGATCTCGCGTCTTGGCCTCCTCCATGTCACGGAGCGCACCGAAGAGCGCCCCTACGACGATGTACATGATGATCTCGAGGCCGTTGTCGGCACCGGTGCCGACGACTCCACCCATCGCCATCTGCGCGTGCAAGGCGAAAGGAACGGCCGCGGCAATGGCAGTCAGGATTCCGCCGCGCTTGCCGAACACGAACGCTGCATACAGGATCGGCACGTAGTACAGCCGGCGGTACAAAAGATGGAGGGTGACGTTCTGAGCGATGGTATCCGTGTATAGGTGCAGGGCAGTGACGACAAACAGCATGGCGCCGATGATCGCCACGACTCGCAGGTTCTGCAGGCGCGTGGAATCGATCCGGCGTTCCGGGGACGACGTCCCTGTCTCTTTCCTGCGCTTCATCTGCGCCTCCGCGCCCACGAGGGCTCGATTCGAATCTCCTCGCGGTACTTCGCGACGGTTCGGCGCGCCACCGTCACACCCTCGTCTTTCAGAATCTCCACCAGCTTCTGATCGGAGAGCGGCTTCGCCGGTTCCTCGTCGCGAATCACTTCCTTGATGCGCTGCTTGATGCTCGTTGCCGCGACGTCGAAGCCGGTCCGGGTTCGATATCCCCCCGAGAAGAAGTGCTTGAGTTCGAACAGTCCGTAGGGTGTCGCCATGTACTTGCCGGTGACACCGCGGCTGACGGTAGACAGATGCACGCCCAGCTCGACGGCGACGTCTTCCAGCCGAAGAGGACGCAGCATGCCCGTGCCGTCATCGAAGAACTCCTGCTGCACCTCCAAGATGATCTGCGTGATACGACTGACGGTGTCCTTTCGGCGGTCGATGTTGCGAATGAAGCTCTCCGCCGACCGGATCTTGTCCTTGAGATATCGCTTCGTCTCTTCGTCCGCGCTCGAACCCGATCGCAGCATGCCCCTATAGCGCGAGCTGACACGCAACGTGGGGACGGACTCGTTGTTGGGGATAATCACCCACTCGTCATCGAACCGCCGAATGGTCACGTCGGGGACGATGTATCCCGGTGACGGCCCCGGAGAAAAAGCACCGGCAGGCCTGGGATTCAGAGTGCGAAGGACTTCTACCACGCGCCGCACGGATTTCTCATCGGTCTTGAGCTGCCGAGCCACCTTGCGGAAATGACTCGCCGCCACGTCATCCAGATGCTCCCGGACGATTCGTTCCAGCAGGGGCTCATCGATACCCAGATAGTCAGCCTGCAACAGTAGGGCTTCGGCAAGGTTCCTCGCCCCGACTCCGGGGGGGTCCAAGCGCTGCACAACGCGCAGCGCCTCCTCGGCCGCTGCCTCGGAGACAGTCACAAGTGCGGCGATTTCCGCACACTGGCCCACGAAGAACCCGTCATCGTCCAACGAGCCGATGACTGCGCGTGCTGCTCGGCCGACGTCGTCGGCAATATCCAGCATGGCCACCTGTTCGAGCAGGTACTCGTCGAACGTCTGCACCGACCCAACGAACTCCTCCGTGTTCACGGCATCGATGTTGGGGTCGCGCGGCGCACTGATCTCCATGGACTCGAGTTCGTCGTAGACGTCCAGCCAGTCCTCCCACGCCTGTTCTTCTTCCGAGGTTTCCGTTCTCTCTTCCTCAAGATCGCCGTCGCTCTCGTCGTCCTCAAGCTCTTCGACCTCGAGCACCGGGTTCTCCAGCATTTCCCCTTCGACGAGCAGCTGCAGCTCCGCAATCGGCATGGCGAGAATGCTCAGGCCTTGGTAGACCTGGGGCGACAGAGTGACCTTCTGCCTTACTTCTGGCCTTTGACCGAGTTCCACCGGATACCTCCCGTGCGCGCGTTACCTGCACGAAGCCTTGCGAAGCGCGCGGCCCTAGCAAACTATATACCACCCTGCGGCTCATCTTTCTCGAAGGGATTCGCGAATAGCGCGGTGCAGGCGTCGGATTGAGCAGTGGTCGCTATCGAGAATGGGACGAGTGAACCACCGGAGTCCCCACGGATGGACGTCGTTTCGCTTCGGCCTATGGTACTGGTGGAAGCACGTCCTCGAGACGTGAGGCACGTTGCACGAGAACGATTGCGGCCAGCACGAGAGCGCCTCCAAGCAGCTGCAAGGCGTCAAACCGCTCGCCTAGGACTGTCCAAGCTATCACGCCCGCGATCACGGGTTCGAGAGTGAGGGTGACGACTGCCTTCGTCGCATCTATGTAGTGCAGGGCCTTGAGAGAAGCGCCGAACGGGATCACGGTCGCGACGAGGGCGATGTAGACCAATGCCAAAGCGCCGACGGGAGTCGAGAAGGGCTCACCGATCGGGGCCGGACCACCGACGTACACCAGCCAGAAGACGGAGGCAAAGCCGAGGCCGTAGCACAACAGCGTCCACGGCGAATGTCGGGTGGATGCCCACTTCCCGAGTAGCTGGTACGTGGCGTAGAGAATGGCCGCCACGAGACCCCAGGCGATGCCTGCACGCGACACGACCAGGCCGTCGCCGCCAAGGGCTCCAACGACGAGAGCGCAGCCGACCACGGAAAGGGCAACCCCCGCAGGGAGCACCCAGCGGAACGGCTCGTCCAGGAAGAGCACGGAGAGCACAAGGACAATCACTGGAGCGAGGTACTCGAGAAGAACGGCGGTCGCGACGTTCGAGTAGGCGATGGCCTGGTAGTAGGCCACGTGCAGACCAGCCATCGCTACCACGCCGAATACCGCCAGGAACGGCAAGTGTCTCGGCGCAACTCGAAGAGAGCGTGGTCCGCGCAACACGAGATACCCGAGTAGCAGAAGGAAGGACAGGATCGCGCGGGCTCCGGCAAGGATGGTCGGCTGGAGCTGCATGCCGGGCGATGCGATGGGCCAAGCCGCTGTCGCCGAATCGACCGGGCCCATCAACCATTTGGCCATCACTCCACCGGTGGCCCAACAGACCGCAGCCAGCACTGCGAGCGCGTAGCCTTTCCACGCGTGCGCACCGTCGTGGAGTCTAGGTGAGTCCGGCATCAATCTCTCGAGCCGTCTTCTCTGCCTGGTAGGCGTCGTATGGCTCCACGTGCGCGATCACGTCAATCACCTGTGGGAATGCATCGGCCACTGCGCGCTCCGCCTCCTCGGCGATCTCGTGCGCGGCGTCGACCGATAGCTTGCCATCCACTTGCACGTGTAGATCGACGCACACCTCTGTCGGCAGACCACGCGTGCGAACACTGTGGCAGCCGAGCACGCCCGGAACCCTGCAGACCGTATCGACGATTTCGGCTGCTGGGATGCGAGCCGTGTCGGACAGGGTCTCGCTGGCCTGTCTGAAGACTTTGTAGGCCGCGTAGCCGATGCTCACAGCAACGAATAGGGCAATGATGGGGTCTGCCGCCGGGTAGCCTAGTCTGACTGCGATCAGCCCTCCGATGACGCCTAGGCTCACGAAGACATCGCTCAGCGTATGGCTCGCATCAGCCACGAGAATCTCGCTACCGAGTCGTCGTCCGACACGCCGTTCGTAGACCGTGACTCCGATGTTCACACATATCGTGACTATCATTATCCCGAACGACACCGCAGTCACGTTGGCTGCCTCGATGCCTGATACCAGCTCGCGAATGGCAGTTCCCCCGACGTTGTATGCAGCCAAGGCGAGCATCGCGCCAATCGCAGCGGAAGCGTACGTCTCGTACTTGGCGTGCCCGTACGGATGCTCTCGGTCCGCCGGCCTGGCGGCCAGCGCGGTGCCGAGGAGTCCGATCACGTTCGACGCGCCGTCGAACAACGAGTGAAAGCCGTCCGCCTGCATCGCGACGGAACCCGACACAACGCCCCATGCCAGCTTCGCAACGGCCACGGCAAGGTTGAGCAAGAGAATGCTCCACAGCACGCGACGCACCGTCCTCGTTCGCTCCGAGGACCTGGGGTCGGAAGATTGCCTGCGATACCCCATCGCCACTCCCCCAACGTTCCATCGACTTGTCGCCTATACCCCTGGGGGGTATAGTCCTACTCGTGCGACGTCCAATGATAGCGCATCGTCACAAGAGGGAGCGAGACATGTCCGACGGCAATGCGGCAGTGGCCGAAGAGGCCGAGCAGCGCAGAATCATCAACCGGCTCAAGAGGCTTGAGGGTCAGATTCGCGGACTCCAGACCATGATCGAATCGCAGAAGGACTGTGAGGCGATCCTCACGCAGATAATGGCCGCCAAGTCGGCGCTCAACCAGGTAGGCATGCACATCATCGGCCACTCGATGAAGCGCTGCCTGATCGACGACGACAGCAAGAGCAAAGACGAGTTGATAGACGAGGCGATAGCGGTCTTCCTGAAGTACTCGGCCTGCATAAAGTAGATCGACCCACGAGCCTCTCCGGCCGTCCTGCAGGGATGCGGCCGTGCCACACGGCAGCGTTTCGGCTAGGAAACCGCGGCGTCGACCATCTCAGTGACAGTCTTCTCGAATTCCTCGGCAATCCCGTCGAGCTCGTGCTCCGGGAACACCGCGCTCCACAAGGTGGGCCTCAGAGCCGCCACGACCACACCTGCATCCTCCTCGTAGACGTTGACACGACACGGGAGAAGGAGCGACAGCGGATCCTCAGAATCGTGTTTCTGAGGGGCAATCTCGAAGATCACCAGTGGCCTTATCGGAAAACCCTTGGCAACAAGCGCGGCGGTGATGTCGTGACGACACAGGACCTCGAAGCCGTGGTCGCGAACGACCCTCTCAACTGCATCGAGAGTGTCTTCGAAACTCCTGCTCCCGATTCGCCGATAGGCGTACTCCACGGAGCCCCCTCGTTCGCACTCGCACCGAGTGCTCGGTCAAGCTCAAGTGAACGCTCCGGGGCCACATTCTGATGAGTCCCTTTGAGGGGTGGTCGTGCCAACGCCGAGCACTCCCCCACCTACGCCCGTCCTCGCTTGCCGAGAACCGCACCGCGGGCAGACCTTGTCCTCATCACGCAGCAGCCTCATGACGAACTTCTCGAAGCGCTCTCCGCAATCCTGACACGTCAAGTCGTACGTAGGCAACGGCACCTACACCCCCAGCCCCAACTCGGCGGCCAGACCATCTGCCTCACGCGCCCCGACGACCTGCGCTGTAACGGTCCCGCGCTCGAACTTCGCGACGGTAGGGATGCTCATCACGCCGTACTGGATCGCGACCTCACCATTCTCGTCAACGTTCATCTTGACGAACTTCGCCTCATCGCCGAAACGCGAAGCAAGCTTCTCGAGCTCGGGTGCCAGGATGCGACAAGGTCCACACCACGGTGCCCAGAAATCGACCACGACCGGGACTTCTGCCTCCAGCACCTCAGCCTCGAATTCGCGCCCCGACACATTCTTGATCTCGCTCATTTGTGCTCCCAGTAGCCGATACACTGTCCAATCTTCTCGTCAACGATACCCCCCTGGGTATCGCATGTCAAGCGCATCACGCCACATATTGCGGCTTGGATTGCGGCGCTTCAACGGTATCATTCACTAGAATGTATGGGAGGAGGGCGCACCCTAATGCCTGTGACGTATTGGGTCACGTTGAGCACCGGCGGAATGCTCGTCGGTGCCGCCCTCGTCGGCATCTTGAGTCTGCGCCGCTCGGCCGAGCCGGCAATGGCCCTTCTCATGCTCATGGGGACAGCGTCCTCCGTCTACGGCGTCTGGGGCGTCGCTTCGGACTACGGACGTCCTGAAGTCACCGCCGCCGGAGTGCTTCTGTCCGCGGGGTGTGTGATCGGGGGATACGGACTCGCCAGCGCCTCCTTGCCTTCCCTGTTCACCAGGATCCCGACAGTCGACCTCGGATTCCTCGACATGACGCGCCGAGTTGACGGGGTATGCGTGCTCGTGATCGCCTGCGTTGAGCCCGAGAGGTACGAGCCTTCGATGGTCGCTGACGAGCTGCATGAGCTTGAGGTTCTGGGACTGCCTGAGACCACCATCGGGGTTACGCCGTTCCTTTTCGCGGCTCAGAAGACACGCTATCGCGCAGCCGGGGGGCGCAGCCCTTCCCCCCGACAGGCCGAAGCGGTCGTCGAGCGCCTCGAATCCGTGCTTGACGCGGAGCGTTTCCCGCTCGTCAGGCTCATCACATGTGCCGGACGCGACCTCGTGGCGACTACGTTCGCAAGGGCCGTGGATCAAGGGTTCAGGGAATTCGTCATCGCCAACCTCTCCGCTGCAGAATCATCCACCTGGGAACGTGCGAAAGAGGATCTAGCGGCGCTGCGCCCGGATGACTACGAGATCAGAATCGCGTACACGACACCACTGTGGGCGTCCGAGAGGCTGTCGACCATGCTGACCGAACGGATCTTGCCGCTGGTGCAGGAACACGAGAGCTCGGGCGTGGCTCTCGTAGTGCATGGACAATCCGACTTTCGCTCGCGTCGACAGCCTCAGTTCGACGTGCAGGAGAACGCATTCGCGAACAGGATTCGAATGGGACTCGCGGAGCATGGAGTCTCCGAGGCCGACGTGCGTCTCTGCTTCGCCGAATGGGGTACGCCGGACATAGTGGAGACCGTCCGCCATCTTGCAGCTCTGGGCAGCACACGCATTCTCGTATGTCCGACTTGCTACCCGTTTGAATCCATCGCGACCGTTCTCGATTTTGCCGTAGCCATCAGGCAGGCTCGAGTCTCGCCCGCTGTCTACGTGACAACTCTCACGGCGTGGGGCAACGATCCGATCGTGGCCGAGACTCTCAGGGAACGCGTAGAAGCAGCCGCTCGCGAATTCGACTAGCCGGGTGGTTTGGGTGGGTATCGCCGCGTCGCTATTCGGAGGCGCACCGCTCCCAATTCCAGGCATGCTGTCTGCGAATCTGTGGAATGCGCACTGCGTAGCGCACGGCCATGCCGAGCCCACCGCTGCCGGTCTCGGCTCGTGTCTCGAGGTTCTTCACGCTGGAGCGTAGATCCTCGGCAGATGTTCCGCGGAACAGGGTGTAGCCCGTCCCGATGCCCTTGAGCACGTGCGCGTCCGAACCGCCCGTCGCGGCGATGCCCTGACCGCCCGCAAAGACCTTCGCGGCGACTCGATTCGCCCACACCAGATACGGGATCGAGTTGTAGACCTCGAGCGCTTGGAACGCCAGTTCGCTCACAGCGTCGAGGAATCCGTTTCGCCCGAACGGGCCGAAGACGCCGCGCTTGGAGAACGGGTGCGGGATGATTGCGATCCCCTGCTGGTCGTTGATTCGGTGAATCGTCTCGGCAGCGCTCAGGCCGGCCGGGACCGGCTTCTCCAGAAAGAGACCGATTATGTGGCCGGAACGCGACGATATCTCCTCGCCGACTATCACCTCGAACTCGTACATGTCTTCGAGCGATTTCGCGAAGAGGGCGCCTTCCATCGTGTTGTGATCGGTAATAGCGATCACGGAAAGATCGGTGTGCTCTTGGACGTGCTCCATGATTTGAGGGATGCGGGCCAGACCGTCGCTGTGACTGCTATGGATGTGCAGGTCCGCCTTGCTCCAGACGTCTTTCACTCGTATTCCCCTCTGAGAACCCTCCGTGCGGAGGACGGGTAGCGCCGTTCGATCTCAGTGCAAGTCTCGTGCCGCTTGAAGCTGACCGACATGAGACCCAAGTACGACATCGGCGCCAGCGTCTGCACTCTGCAGCACTCGGTGACAGACGGGCAATATTGAGCGACGAACCGTCCTGTCTGCCGACGGTCGGTGTCGGCAACTCCTGTAGTCTACCTGTTCTCGGCCCAAGAGCGCAGCCGCTCGACCCCCTCGCGCAGTCTTTCAAGGGATGCTGCGTAGCTCACACGCAGGAATCCCTCGCCTCCGGTGCCGAAGTCGACGCCCGGGGCGACAGCTACTCCAGCCTCGTCCAACAGACGATACGCGAGCGCAAGCGAGTCCCCGCCCCAGTCGCGCGCATCCGCAAAGACGTAGAAGGCCCCAGTCGGCTCGCTCGCCACAACAAGCCCCACGTCTCTGAGCGCGGGCACGACGAACTGCCTCCGCTCGTCGTATATTTCGCGCATGCGCGCAACGTCGGCTTGCGCTTCCGTCAGCGCCGTGACCCCTGCCACCTGTACGAAGTGGTTTGCGCACAGAAAGAAATTCTGTTGGATCTTCTCGGCAGGCCTCACGAATTCCGGCGGCGCGATCATGTAGCCAAGACGCCAACCGGTCATCGCATAGGCCTTGGAGAAGCCATTGAGCACGAATGCCCGGTCTGTGAACTCGAGAATCGACCGGTCTCGCCCGCCGAAGTAGAGCCCGTGGTAGATCTCGTCACTCGCGATGTAGACGCCCGTCTCCTCGGCGATTCTGCCCAGTCCCTCGAGATCCTCCGGCGCGAGCGTTGCACCCGTAGGGTTCGCGGGCGAGTTGATCACGATCGCACGCGTGCGTGGAGTGATCGCAGCCCGGACTTCCTCGAGCCTGAACCTGAACCCCTCTTCGGCCCGCACCGGGACGGGAATCGGCGACCCCCCAAGGAAGCCCACGTAGTTCGGGTATGCGGGATAGCAGGGGTCAGAGACTATCACTTCATCGCCGGGATCGAGGAGTGCGCCGAAAAGCAGCAGCATCGCAGGAGACGTGCCCTGGGTGACGACGACCTTGTCCGGCCCTACATCGACGCCGTATGTCGCCCTGTAGTGCGCCGAAACGGCTTCGCGCAAGCTGGGAAGGCCGAGTGATTGCGTGTACCCGGTCTCCCCGTGCTCCATCGCTTCCTCGGCTGCCTTCTTGACCACCTCGGGAGTGGGCAGATCGGGATCACCGATCTCAAGACGCACGATGTCGCGACCCTGCGCCTCGAGCTCCTTCGCACGCGCGACCACGTCCATGACGACGAACGGCCTGATGATCTGCGCGCGTTTGGATACGGACACGATTCCTCCTGATGTCACGAGCGATTCTCGGGGTGGGTTGTGGCTTGTGCCGGCATAGGGACTGTATCACCGTGGTTGCCGCAGACCAACGCGCGTGCGACGATGTTTCTCGCCGCACACAGCCACTA
>Ga0224495_10000764_pt1 | contig 24571 bp, 23 predicted proteins | sample SF_Jul11_sed_USG_FD_168128 | JGI IMG/M metagenome (GOLD analysis project Ga0224495, IMG submission 168128) | Sediment microbial communities from San Francisco Bay, California, United States - SF_Jul11_sed_USGS_4_1 | ecosystem: Environmental > Aquatic > Marine > Sediment | place: USA: California...
CGCCAAATTTTTTGGACAACACTGTCGTGATCGCTGCCGTCAGCGTCGTTTTTCCATGATCCACATGACCTATGGTGCCTACGTTAACGTGCGGTTTTGTGCGTTCAAATTTGCTCTTTGCCATGATTTTCCCTATCAATCTCAATACGTTAATAAAAAATAAAACTGGTGCCCATGGCGAGAATCGGACTCGCGACCTCTCCCTTACCAAGGGAGTGCTCTACCACTGAGCCACATGGGCGAGCATACAAAAACTGGAGCGGGTGAAGGGAATCGAACCCTCGTCGTAAGTTTGGAAAACTTCTGCTCTACCATTGAGCTACACCCGCAGGCTTCCCAACCACCAACATAATCACAAAACAAGCGACGGCCCACCAGCAAAAAACATGAAACAAATCCCAAGCATTTCTTTGGTGGAGGGGGAAGGATTCGAACCTTCGAAGGCAGAACCGTCAGATTTACAGTCTGATCCCTTTGACCGCTCGGGAACCCCTCCAAACAGAACTCGCAATTATGCCAAGCGTTAACCACGATGTCAATCTGAATTCGCTTTCATGCTGCATGAAGAAAACCATATAAACCAATAAAAATTACCTTGCACATTCAGCAGATAAAATATCGTCGCACGATTTACTTGGTTATGGAAATAAACAGTTCTGGCAACCGCTCTGGCAATGATTCGACGTGATCAATAATTGTGTATTGGCGGCCAAATATGTCAGCGACATACTCATCAGCTTTCGGGTCAAGGTTAATGCAATATGCATAAATCCCCTTCCGATCAAGCTCTTTAACCGCTTGGCGCGCATCCTCAATCAAAATACGACCGTCTTTACTATCAATATCAGCCGGCTCACCATCAGTCAATATCAGCATCAGCCTCTTGTCAGCCTGCTGCTTTTCTAAGTAGTGCGAAGCATGGCGCATCGCGGCACCCATACGCGTGGAGTATCCTGCCTCCATTGCAGCCAATCTACCTTTCACTTCGTCGTCCCATTTTTCGCTGTAACCCTTAATGTGCAGGTAGCGCACGTCATGACGAGTATTGGAATAAAAACCAGCAATCGCAAACGGGTCGCCCAGCTTTTCGATCGCCCAGGCTAGTAGTGACACCGCTTCTTGGCTCAATTCCAATATAGTTTGTTCGCTACCTACCGCTTTTTCATTTAGTGATGCAGATAAATCGAGCAACAACATTACTGCAATATTTCGCCCATCGTTGCGATGATTCATATTGATGCGCGGGTCTGGCTGCACACCGCTCCTGTAGTCGATCAACGAACGCAGCGCCACATCCAGATCCAACTCGCTTCCCTCTTCCTGATAACGGATACGCACCTTGTTTTGAGGCTTGAGCAAATCCAACATCTTCTTCAACCGCTTCGCAAGTGCTGCGTGTTTTTCCAGCAGCCTGTCTATGTCCGATGCCTTTCCAGACGGATGCAAACCCTCATACACACTCACCCAATCAGGGCGATAGTTGTGCGTGTTGTAATCCCATTCATGATAGTGGCGTGGAGGCAACCCTTTGATCTCCTCACCCGGCTCAATTTTACGGGGCTCGTCAAAAGCCTCCTCCTCGTCACCTTCCTCGATAAACTTCCACATCTGGCGGTTGTCGTCACGATAATCCACCACGGTATCCTTGAAGTGTGTTTTCGCCAGCTGATCGCTTTGCCTGCGGGTGCGCGTCACAAAAGCAATCGCCAGATCAGCTATCTCCTGTGTGCTTGATTCACCCTGCTGCATCATTTCATGAAAGCGTTTCGCGAACTCGATGACATTCGGATTCTTGTATGGATGTTGCGGATCGAGGATAGCGCGCGACATCATGGTCAGACGATGACGCACGCCGGATTCTTTTTCAGGGTCGCATGCATTTTCATCCGGAATGGGATGCAGCGCCATGAAAATGCGGCGCAAACCTGGATATTCGCTCATCGCGAGGTATTCCACGCGGCTGTCCTCAAAAAACTCTGCCGCCATGCGTTGGAACGGACTCATATTGTCAGCGATGATGGCTATCGTCCAGCGCCGATGCCCGACCATATGTGCCAAAGTAGCACGGTAACGTTCCAAGCCAGTAATGCCATTGGAATCATCATAGACATCCGGCAGGCGGATACCCTGCTTGTCGTAATAAGGGATTACCTTGCGCAACTCGTCAAACGCACCCGAATAGGGAATCAGCATATCCTCATCTTGCCACAGGCCGCGCAGATACATGCTTAGTTTGCGTTCGTTGTCTGTCATCAACGTACCGTGCCGTTCGCGCTGTAACACCGCCTGACTATCCGCTAATTGCAGGCTGAAATAGTCGATCTGGCGATCCGGATGGTCATCGTAATAACGCACCCCGTAATCCACCCAATTCTTCAGCCCCACCAGGGAAAGCTTTGCAAGCAACACCGAAATCTTCTTAAACATCTCAGGCAAGCCTGGACTTGGAAAGGTCTGATGGATTCCATGGACTGAACCAGTGGTACGTTCCATCAAATCAAGCGCGATATCAAGATAGTCGTGCAACTGTTCAAACGAATGGAAACGCCTCGCGGCAACAGGCAACGATTGCAAAAATGGCACAATCGCTTTGCCGTTGGGCGACTTCCACATCCGGTGGATGAATGCCATGATGTCTGGAAGCGCCTGTTCGCCCACCGATTTGGCAATCTCTGGCCACTCCTCCAGGAAAATCAGGATAGGCTCGGCACCGCGTCCCATTTTACCCAGAAAGCTGGCATGTTCGATGTAAGTCGCCACACCGCCGGCCGACAATGTCACCAGTGCCGCACGCATACAATCTGGAAATACCTCGGCCACACGTGGAAAACCGCATGACAGCGAATCCCAATAGGGGCGTAGCTCTTCGGGGATATCGGCCGTTTGTGTCACCATAGCGCTATACGAAGGTTGCGTCTATCGCGTGATCCAGCGTATCGCGAATATCCGCGTCATCGGTGATCGGGCGCACCATCGCCATGCGACAGGCCGCCTTGGCTTCTACGCCACCTTTTATCAAAGTCGCTGCGTACACCAGCAATCGCGTCGAGATACCTTCGTCCAGCCCGTGTCCTTTAAGATTACGTGCCGCGCGCCCAACTTTGACCAGCTTCATCGCCAGATCCATCTCGATGCCAGCCTCCTTGCCCAGAATTTTAGCTTCCACCTTCGCATCGGGATAATCAAAATCGAATGCGGTAAAGCGCTGCTTGGTCGATTGTTTCAGGTCCTTCATCAGGCTCTGGTATCCGGGATTGTATGAGATAACCAACTGGAAATCCGGATGCGCCTCAATCAGTTCACCTTTTTTGTCCAGAGGCAAGGTGCGGCGATGATCGGTCAACGGATGAATCACCACAGTGGTATCCTGCCGCGCTTCAACGATTTCATCCAGATAACAAATCGCACCGATACGCGCCGCCGTGGTCAGCGGGCCATCCAGCCATCGTGTGCCATTGGCATCTAGCAAGTAGCGCCCTACCAGATCGCTAGCCGTCATGTCTTCGTTGCACGCCACAGTAATCAGGGGCTTATTCAGCTTCCACGCCATGTATTCGATAAAACGCGATTTGCCGCAACCGGTCGGGCCTTTTACCATCACCGGCAAACGGGCTGCATAAGCGGCTTCGTACAATTTTATCTCGTCTCTCTGCGCCTGATAGAACGGCTCTTTGTTCACCCTGTATTGTTCTTTGTTATCCATTACGAACTCCTTCGTTCAATACTTCACCACGCGGTTAACACGGTTTTCTGCTTGGAAAAAAACGCCCCCATTGTGTGGGGGCGCATTCTTATTGCTTCGATATGACTATAGTGTTTACTTATGCACTCCCAACTTTTCGCGCCAGCCCGGAAAAATCTTGTCCGCGTCTTTCGGAAAAGACTCAAATGCACGTGCAAATTCTTTGTGCTCTTTCGCAAACTGGATCGGATCGGCCCCCGATTTCCAGCACTCATAAGACTGACGCAATGAGATCGCGCCCGCTGCCGGTGAATCGATGTGACCGTAAGAACCACCACCAGAAGTGTTAATCACGTTTCCGTGACCCAAGTTCTCGAAAAATCCCGGTAGACGCAACGCATTCATCCCGCCGGAGATTATCGGCGTAGTTGGCTTCATTCCATGCCATTCTTGATGGTAGTATGGACCATCTGCAGAATCACGCTCGATCATGTAAGCGATATTGCGGTCGTCTTTGCCGCCTTCCATCTTGCCAAATCCCATTGTACCAACATGGATGCCGGAAGCCCCCTGCAAGCGGGACATTTTGGATAGTACAAATGCGGTGTAACCACGCTTGGCGCTAGGCGAAGTCACAGCACCGTGACCAGCGCGGTGGTAATGCAAATACTGGTCAGGATATTGGCGACGTGCTGTCGTAATCATGCCGGGACCGCCCACATAACCGTCAACTAGGAAAGCAACTTTATTTGCATCTGGGCCAAAAGCTTCCAGAATGTAATCGGCACGCGCCAGCATTTCATAGTGATCGTCAGCAGTAATGTTGGCCGAAAACAGCTTGGCTTGACCGGTTTCATCCATGGCACGCTTCATTGCGTCATACACCAAAGGGATAACCTTTTTGGTTGGACAGAAAGTCTGGTTGCCTTGGGGCTCGTCGTTCTTAATGAAGTCACCGCCGAGCCAGAACTGGTATGCAGCTTTGGCAAATGGCTCGGGACGCAGTCCTAATTTAGGCTTGATGATGGTACCGGCGATGTATCCACCATCTTTGCGTGAACGACCCAATATGTCCCATAGATCGGTAATGTCCTTGGATGGGCCATCGAACAGGCGCAACATAGACCATGGCACATAGAAGTCCTGCATCTGCAGATTCTTCACATCACCCATACCCTGATTGTTACCAATCGCCAAAGTCAGAAAAGAAACAATCATGGCACGACCGTCCGTTATATTACGGTCAAACAGCTCAGTCGGGTATGCCACCTTCATTACACCTTTGGCTTCGTCGATGAAATACACCAGAGCATCCACTCCCTTTGTGAAATCGTCGGTCGTAGAAACTTCTACGTTGGTACCAGTAGAAGATTCAGCAGCAATATGAGCCGCCACCTCCAGATAACCATAACCAGCGGCTGGCTCCATGTGATATGCAACGAGTATATGCTTATCACCCTTGATCAGATCAGCTTCTTTCAAGCTCAGATCCGCATAACGATTTGATTGATCCATTTCTGCCCCTTTAAAATTAACAATAAAAACGATTAATAGCGAAATAAGACAAGTGCCAAAGAATGAAATATATGACCCCCAAACCATAAATAACAGTTAATTATTATTATATAAATCATAATTTTTTCTTATAGTTTAATATACTGCTTATCAATTCAATTTTAGCGCTACCATCATGCTACATTTTACCTTGCGTCAATTACAAGTCTTCGAGAAGGTGGCTCATCACCTGAGCCACTCCCGTGCAGCCGAAGAACTATATTTATCCCAGCCAGCTGTGTCGATGCAAATCAAACAGTTGGAAGAAAGCATCAATCTGCCGTTGTTCGAACAAATGGGGAAAAAAATTTTTCTCACCGAAGCCGGTCGTGAGCTTCTCCACTATACAAAGAACATCGCACAACAACTCGTCGAAATGGAGTCGGTTTTTCGCGAAATGAAAGGACTGAAGCACGGCAAACTTACATTATCGGTTGTGAACACCGCCAACTACTTCACCCCGCAATTGCTAGCGAAGTTCTGCCAGTGTTACCCCGACATCAACATAAACCTGCAAGTCGCCAATCGCGATGCAGTGCTCAAACAACTCGCCGACAACAGCACCGATCTCGCCATCATGGGCCAACCTCCCGAAGGCTTTGATCTTTGTGCTGAGTCTTTTTTGGACAACCCGCTGGTCGTTATTGCCGCACCCGACCACCCTCTAGCCAGACTCAAGCACGTCAAATTAGCTCGACTTGCGGAAGAACCTTTTTTGTCGCGTGAAAAAGGTTCCGGCACCCGTAGCGCGATGGAGCGAGTATTTGAACAACACAAGATACATCCACACATCAGCATGGAAATGGAAACCAACGAGGCTATCAAACAGGCTGTTCAAGCCAAGATGGGGCTTGGAATTTTATCATTGCACAGCATCAAGCTTGAACTGGAAACCAGGCGTCTGACTATGCTCAGCGTTGAACACTTTCCGTTACTGCGCCACTGGTTTGTAGCACACCGAAACAATAAGCGCCTTACGACAGCTGCTTTTGCATTCAAAAACCTTTTACTGTTGGATGCAAAAGTTATCTTGGAGACCTCCTTGCAACATGACAGCATAATCAGTTAAGGGCTAATTTAAATGTTCATACTCACTAATGCACACTTCGATAATATCAAACGTACCAACTAAAATGCCGCAAACAAATTGATCGTATAGGTGGTATTGCCGACTTGATCGGTAGTTCCTGTTTTAGTGTCATTGCTATTCCAGTAGCTACCGCTCGAGCTTGTGAAAGCAAGCGAACAAACCATATTTCGAGCTATTTTGTATGTCCCGATCAGCATAATCGCATTATCTGTATTCCCATCACCGTTTTTCCCGGAACGAATGGCAGCGCCCAATGTTGTCTGATCTGGAATCACGCCTGCCTCTACTGAGAGATTAAACGAGCTTTTGGCATCAATACCTGTAGCAACAATGCCCCTGCTGGGAGATGTAAGCGAAATTTGAGTATTGTAGGTATTGTATGCATTACCCAGAAAACCTGCTCCAGTGTCGGCCGCCACTACAGGTGCTCTTGCATAACTGGCATAAAAGCCTACTGGTATATCGCCTATCAAGCCTTGCATTTGCCCATCTACTGCAGTTGCCTTGGTATCAGCCATCAACAAAACGAAAGGTGATGCAGAATCGGGATTAGCAACCGCTGAACTTCCGTTCCACATCTGCGTTCCCACTGCGGCATCCCAGCCTGACACCTGAAACACTCCCGCTACACGTATATAGGTGGAGTCCAAACTTGCTCTTCCTCCATTCGTTATCCCGGTTCTATTAAATTTAGTGAGATTGATATATCCCATAGGGTGGCTTAGTACAATTGCCACCCCTTTTGCTGGGCCATTAGTTCCTAAATATTGTTGTGCGGAAAAAGCGCCGCTATGCGCACCATTAAAACCCGGGGTACTAATCATTTGCTGCACAGCATTAGCCCCTGTATTCAGCAACTCAAAACCGTAGGATGCCCCTAGGGCATCTGTGGCAAAAGGAACAAAGCTAGTACGCATTCCATCCGGCATAAAGGAAAAAACAGATGATGCATCAATAGGCATTTTGGCTGAACTATGGGCACCACTAACAGCATCACCCACTGCCAATTCACCAAGAAAACCTGTGTTCTCACTAACTCTGCCTCCAAAGAACAATGAAAGCTCACCCCCGCCTGCAGGCAAATAAACTAACCCATTTCCCGTAGTTCTCTCCGGAAACGCTCCTTCTGCCTGATTACTCTTTTCATATCCTGTAGTTGTTACTACAGCCATATTAAGAGTACTTGGGATCGACAAACCATCGCTTTCAATTTTATGCTGCCCCCCCATCATAGTGTAGCCCGCAGATTTAAATGCCCGGCCAAAACCGTTCAATAGTGGAAAATGCTGAAAGTGACATGATGAACAGGCCATGCCTGTCTGCCTAGAAAACAACGGCGTGGCGGATACTTCAGACACCAAAACAGCCATTACTCCAACAAATAAAATTAAATATCTCATGCCTCTCCTCATAACCCTTTTGAAATGCCAATCTGCAGCTCCACTTGCCCTACAACACCATAAGCTGATTGTGCCCTCCCGAACAATATATTCCAACCCAAATCTAAGTGTATCTTATCCTAATAAATGCGACAGAGGAGACTTTGATCTCCTCTGCACATTAATAGCCATTCCTGATTGTAACCACAATCAAATACTGCTTTGCCACTCGAACTGCCAACTTACCATGCGGCTTCCAGCATCATGAGGTACTCCTTTGCACCTGTAGCTCCAGGATTCGCATACTTTGTACCGCTACGTGTTGACGCAGTCAAATGCAGTGCGACATTCTGTGTCATATCATAGATTCCTTGCAACATGAGCGAATTGTCGGTTGCGCTCACCGCTGCATCTGTAGGTGATGTTTTACCCGTCTTACCCATGCGGTAAGCACCACCCACATGAAGCGTATGAGGGATTAGGCTATAATCTACACCAACAGCAACTGCGCTTTTATCGAATGCGCCTGAGTTATACAATTGCGCTTTTCCGCCAGTGGTTGTTTTGGGGGTTACTGCATAAGTTATATAGACACCCATGTCGTTACCAGCCACTTGGCCATGTGCCTGAAAATCCGCGAATCTTGCCACAGTGTCAACCAAACCGCTTCCAGGAATCGAGGTAACTGCGGCTATAGTTACCGGCAAACCTGTAATAGGATCCACACCAACAGTTGCCGGTGTTTCTACAGTGCCAGCCCCAGCCAACTCAGATGTACCCGACATCATGCCCACACCTGCAACCATATCCCACCCAGCGATATTAGGAGTTGCCGCAATACGGAGATAATTTGAATCCGGGCCATAGGAAGACATCTCCCCTGCGTTACCACCAGGCAAGTGATTAGGTGACCAGCGAGAATAGTTGATGTAACCCATTTCGTTCTGCACAACCAATCCTATACCTGAAGCTGCACCATTGTATGCACCATGTGAACCGTTACCATCTGCAATCGCATATTGAATCGCAGAAGCATCACGTCTCAGCTCCGCCCAACGATTTGCGCGCATAACTCCAGCGCTGGAAAGCTCATAGCCGTATGAAACCCCCAAAGCATCTGTAGTAAAAGGAATTGCCGATACTTTACTTCCAGCTACATCGTACAAGAAAGGCAAACGTAAACCGGCCACCAACGGACCAGAAGATGCAGCTACGTTATTTTCCATCAGAAAACCAATATTCTCACCCACGCGGCCACCAAAAAAAAGGCTAAATTCGTCGCCCATCTGCCACATTCCCTTACCTGTGTTTATTGTCCCTGCGCCATCTAGAGTCCCTTCCCCACCGTTACTTTGATGTTGATATCGCATCTTAATCAGAATAGCAGCATTCAGTGTATTGGGAATAGACAGATGGTCTCCGTCAATCACACCTTGCGAACCCATCATGGTGTAGCCGCCGGCCTTGAAAGCACGTCCCAAAGTGTTAAGTACAGGAAAATGTTGCTGATGGCACGCTTGACATTCCATACCTGTTTGACGTGCAAATGCTGGCAATGCTGAAACTTGGGGAACGAACATAGTTCCGACAAACAACCCCATCAGGAATAACATAGTTTTCTTCATGATCGCTCCTAGATAGACCAATATTGACAAGACGCGTTCGGTATTACATCTCAAGCTAAAGATTAATTTGCATCCCACGAAATCACATGCCACAGTTATAATTAAACTAAATATAACTCAGGTTTTAGTGTGACGAACCCTTTTCAAATAAGTTCAATTAGAACAATCTAATATTCCTCTAAAATCGATCAATTACAGTCACGCACACATTAACTTATAATTAATAATCAACTAATTAAAAATTCTTGGATTAATTGTTAGGTGATTGCCCATGCTGACATCATAGAATCTAGCATCGAACTAATTTAAATTTTGGCACTCTCACCCATAGAGTGCTAGAATAACAAATAGAGAGGTATCCTTTAAAATTTAAGAATATTAATTTACTTGGAGTGTCCCAATGCATACCACAATGAGTTTGCCAATACCGTCATCTGTTGGAAGTCTTGAGGGCTATATACAGTCGGTTAATCGCTTCCCAATCCTGTCGCAGGAGGAGGAATTAGAGTTAGCGACACGCTTCAAAACCACAAATGATCTGGATGCAGCCCGTCAGTTGGTTGTATCGCATCTGCGCGTTGTAGTAAGTGTCGCGCGAGGTTATGCTGGATACGGTTTGCCTCAGGCCGACCTGATACAGGAGGGCAACATCGGGCTAATGAAAGCCGTAAAGCGATATGATCCTGATCGCGGTGTACGATTGGTCTCATTCGCACTGCACTGGATTCGTGCTGAAATACATGAGTTCGTTGTACGCAACTGGCGATTAGTCAAAATTGCGACGACCAAATCACAGCGCAAGCTTTTCTTCAATTTGCGTAGCATACGAAAGGGCTTGGAACCGCTTAAACCTCAGCAAATAACTGAAATCGCGCAACAACTCAATGTCAGCGAACATGATGTAGTTGATATGGAATCTCGTTTTGCCGGTCATGAAATTGCACTTGAATCAGATAGCCATGATGATGAAGAAAATTATGCACCAATTCAATATTTAGCTGACAGCTCGGAGCATGAGCCATTGCAAATTCTGGAGGCAAATGAACGTGATCGTTTGCAAACAACAGGCTTATCAACCGCCTTGGCAGAATTGGATGCACGAAGCCGCCGCATTGTTGAAGCACGCTGGCTTGGTGAAGATGGCGCTACCGCGACACTGCATGAGCTGGCCGATGAATTTAACGTGTCAGCTGAGCGCATCCGCCAAATCGAGCAAAAAGCCATACGTAAAATGCACCAAACCTTATCGCCGTCTACGTGTTACTAGGTATTCGCCATTCACACCAACTTCTGAGCATTAAAAGAATATATCAAGCAGAAGACAGAAAGCTGAGTTATTTCACTATTCTTAGTTTGGATTTAAGCGGATTAGATTTTTGCAATTTGGCATTATCGTCCGGTGAACGCGGGGGTTGTGGCGGATCCTCAGCTTGAAATACCAGTCCTTGCCCATTTTCCTTGGCAAATATGCCAATAACCGCCGCCACAGGAATCATGAGATCGAAAGGGGCTCCACCAAATCTCCCAGTACATGTAACCATCTCATTACCCAACAACAGATTGCGCACTGCATCGGCGCTGAGGTTAAGAATTATTTCACCATCCTTCACATGGGAGCGTGGTACCTCTGTATTTTCATCAACACGAACAGCCAGATAGGGGGTATATCCGCAATCAGTACACCACTCGTAAATCGCACGTACCAGGTAAGGGCGAGTAGAAGAGTCATTCATTCCAATTGGCAGCAAATTAAAATCATTTACGCATTGCTCTTTCGGAAGCCGTCAGCGCGTCAATGAAACCTTGCCGCGAAAATAGCCGTTCTGCATATTTCATTAATGGTACCGCATCTTTACCCATTTGAATCCCATAGTAATCGAGGCGCCATAAAAGGGGGGCTATCGCGACGTCAAGCATGGAAAATTCATCCCCCAGAAGAAATTTCTGGTGATTCAAAATCTGTGCAAGCTGAGTCAGATTATCGCGAATTAGTGCGCGTGCCTTGTCGGCCGATTTCACTGTGCCACGCTCTATAAACTCTACCTGGCTGTAAATCTCCTGTTCAAATCGATGCAGAAACAAACGCGCTCTTCCGCGCATAACCGGGTCAGGTGGCATCAACTGAGGATGGGGAAACCTTTCATCAATATACTCATTGATAATATTGGCTTCATACAACACTAAATCACGCTCAACCAATACAGGCACTTTTCCATACGGGTTTATTGCGGCAACATCCTCCGACTTATTCATCAAGTCAACGTCAATCACCTCAAAGTCCATGCCCTTTTCAAAAAGCACAATACGACTGCGGTGGCTGTATGGACACACTGTTCCCGAATACAACCTCATCATTGTAAACTACTCCTTAATCAACTGCATGCGCTGCATGCGCATGCGCACAAGGAAAAAACCGACTGCAGCGACCACACCACTAACGACTATTGTGGCAAGTAAAGGATACGCACCTGTGCCATCAATTCCACCTATCCACACATAACGCTCGAACAGAGTACCTAAGATAATACAAAAAGCCACCATTTTAATAATCGTAATGTTGTGTCTCGGCCTTGGAAAACACAAAACTGCAAATGGGATTACAAACTTAAATGCAAAGGTAGCCCACCAGATAAAAGTGTAATCTCCATTCTGCATGGCAAAAACGCGATCAGTCTCATCAGGTATGTTGCCATACCAAATAGTCAGATACTGAGCATAAAATGTATAAACCCACAGCAAGGTAAATGCAAACAACATTTGTGCAAGATAGTTATATATATAATCGGGGATTGGCCGAACCAGCTTCTTGCTGTTATTCAACGCACTTATCCAAATAACCAGAAACGCGAGGAACATACCGAAGTTGCTTACAAATTGCTGCATTCCATAAATCGCACTATGCCAATGCGGAACCAGCGTCATTTCGAAATCCCACGCAACCATAGTACTGTATAGCACGAAGAAGAAAGGTATCCAGCATGCAATATGGTGAAAACGCTCCGCATCTTCAGGACTGCGAGTGCACACTGACTGACGTTGGATAAATTCCCAGTACAATCCAATCATAAACAGCATACCAGCAATTTCGCGGGCTATGAGCCAAGACGGATGGTACCAACCTGGCATATGCGCACCATGTTTATCAGGGTGCGACCACCAAGGAAAAGTGTTCTCTCCGCCAATTAGCAATATGATCAACAATACAAAAGCAAGCGGGAATAATGCATATAACGATGCCGCCAAATGCCGTACCTCTAATCGCCATTTTGCATTCACCAAATGCAGGACTGAACACAAAGCGACACCGCTCAATGCAAGCGACAGCACCACCACAAAATTTACGGTCAACACCGACCAGTTACTGTATGCGATCATGTTAGCAGTCTCCTAATTCTGAACCGCAGCCTGTTCAGCCCGGCTCTTTTGCAATACCTTACGCACGTAATTGACCACATGCCAACGCTCCGTCGCAGACAGATCATTAGCATAACTGGGCATCACAGCCCCACCTAAGGTCACATACCCCCAGATATATCCATCCGGGTATTCTTTGGAATTCCAAGAATGCATTTCATTGCTCGAAGTCAGATTCCAAGGCGTCATAATCAGCTTTGCACCGACCAGCCCATCTCCAGTTCCTGATTTTCCATGACATGGAGTGCAATATATACCGAATAAACGACGGCCCTTTGCAATAGAATTTTCGTCCGCACGAACTGGATTATCCATCTTCCTTGCCACTTCCATATCAGCCACTCTCACTGTTGTGCCAGCAACCGGTACAGATCTTCTTGGAAATATTTTCATTCCAGAAGCGGATGAACCAACGCTTTCTTGAGGTTTTGTACTAACCTGATTGGCCATATCCTGTGACCATGGCCAAGCTTGCGCAAAAGTTGGCGCAAGCAGCATCGCAATCGCTAAGGATAATTTTTTCATTTCCCTGCCTCTTCCTGTATTTCCAATGCATTGTGTTTACTGAAAATCGCCTTTAGTGTTCCAGCAGCTCCTTCATCCGACTTTACCAGAATCCCAATCTGATCTTCTGACACCTTCGCGCTATACAACGGAGAACGTCTGGCCGGTAAACCCGCACAAATCAGAAACCCCAATATGCTGATGAATACGCCACCCAGAATGAACATTTCATAGGTCAATACAAAGTTGGGGGGGAACGGCACAATAGGCTTGCCCCCCTTCAACTGGGCGTAAAAGTTTGCCTGAGCGCCGGAAATCAGGAAGAAACCGAGTAACCCTCCCATCAACGCCCCGCCCAAAGTAAACCATTGCACGTAGACCGGCTTGTTCCCGAGAAACTCTTCGACTTCAGGGTGCTCAATCGGTGATTTAACAGTCAAATCATCATTGACATTGAAACCCTTTATCGAAGCGCTTCGCAATTCCCTGACGACCGCCTCAGCCTCATCAAAGTTGCTGAATAGCGCAAGTAAATGACGTTGACTCATGATTAATGTGCTCCCTGTTCGGCAGTTTTATGACCTTTTTTCAGGTGCAAACTGCGGTGATAAACCATTTCCTTGACCTCATACATGGATACGGATGGAAATACCTTGCAGAAAACCATGAACAGCAAAGTGAACCAGCCGAAACTGCCGAATACCATGCCCCATTGGACCAAGCTAGGCCACTGGTCGTGATCCCATGTCCATGGATAGTAGCCGTGGGAGAAGGTAGGTGAAACGATCATCCAGCGCTCCAACCACATACCCAGATTCAGCAACAGCGACACCACCAGCAATACCGGAATGTTGGTCTGAAAACGCTTGAATGCCAGTACCAGCGGCACAATAGAACCGCAGAATATCATCCCCCACCAGGCAAACGCATAAGCACCGGTCATTTTCTGTATCAATACATCCTTGGAAGCCGAGTCATGGCTGTACCATACAGAGGCAAACTCCACTGCGTTTAGGTAGGTCCACACCATCGCAATCGCAAAAGTCAGACGCACCGTCTTCTTCAGGATAGGCAACGTCATGTACTCCTCAAACTTGAACACATAACGCAGGATGATGAACAGCGTGATGATCGCCGCACAACCCGAATACAGCGCACCCGCCACGAAATAAGGCGGGAAGGAAGTCACGTGCCAGCCTGGCTGTTGCGACATCGCGAAGTCGGATGCCACGATAGAGTGTACAGACACTGCAAGCGGGATCAGGAAACAGGCTACTGTCAAATAGGTAACACGGAAATTGCGCCACTGACGATCCGTACCTTCCCAACCCAGTGACAGCAGTGTATAAAGTTTTTTACGCCAGCCTTCATGCATATTGTCACGGCAGATCGCCAAATCAGGGATCATACCCACATATAGGAAGATTATGGACGAACTCAGATAGGTGAAAATCGCCATTGCATCCCACAGCAGTGGCGACTGGAAGTTCGGCCAGATGCCGCGCTCATTGGGATAAGGCAGGGAATAATAGACCTGCCACAAACGCCCGATATGCACCATCACGAACAGACCAGCGGTCATCAGCGAGAAGGTCGTCATCGCTTCGGCAAAACGATAAATCGGCTTTCGCCAGTCGGCATGCATCAGGTGCAGAATCGCCGACAATAGCGTACCGGAGTGGCTCATTCCGATCCAGAAGATGAAGGTAGCAATATACAAACCCCACACCTGTGGGTTGTTCAAGTTGGCCACGCCCATACCAACGTTATACTGGTAAATCTCGCAGCCTACGCCTACGCCAAACGCAGCAAGCGCCACAAACACGATGACCCAGTACAACCTTCTCGGATTCTCAAGGCTCTTGAGCACGTCACCGTTGATCTTTGCCCAGGCTATATCTTCGCGGATATCTTTTTCCATTATCTCTTTATCCTTTTACTTGTGCCTCAGATGGCGCTCTCGCGCACGCGTTCCAGATACATCACCGATGGATAGGGCCGTAATTCCTCAAATATGCGATAACCGCGCAGATCGCTGCCCCCCTCTTCCTTATCCTTAGCCTGCTCTTCCTTGTCCAGTTCGACCTGTTGAGCTTTCCATTGTTTATGCACTTTGGCTTCTGGATCAATCAGATTACCGAAAGAGATTGCGTTGGTTGGGCATGCCTGCTGGCAAGCGGTCTGCACTTCGCCTTCGCGGACAGTGCGGCCTTCCCCCTTGGCTGTGACTTTAGCGGCACTGATGCGCTGCACACAAAAAGTACATTTCTCCATCACGCCCTTACCGCGCACCGTTACATCCGGATTCAGCTGTTGAGTCATTTCGGCCGGCCATACATTGTCTGTGGTTGGGTAGTCATACCAGTTGAAATATCGCACCTTGAACGGGCAGTTTGCCGAACAGTATCGCGAGCCAATGCAACGGTTATATATCTGCGAATTCAATCCATCCGGAGTATGGTTAGTTGCTGCAACCGGACATACCGTTTCACAGGGTGCAGCTTCGCACTGCTGACACATCATCGGAAGAAACTGCGCACCCTGATCAGGAAATTCGCGACCATCCTCATCCCAATAACGCTCGATACGCATCCAATGCATCACTTGGCCATGCGCAAATTTTTCCTTGCCAACAACCGGCAGATTATTCTCCGCATAACAGGCTACACTACACGCATTGCACCCAGTACAGGCGTCGAGATCAATGCTCATTGCCCATTTATATGGGTCATGAGGATTGTCTTCCACAGGATGAAAATGACGGAACTGCGCCCAGTTCTCTAATAAATTAGTTACCGACATACCTTATGCCTCCTCCGAAAGATCGACTTCATCAGTGGATACGCGCACGGCAATCTTTCTGCCCATTTGCAAGCCACCTGCTGCACCCTCATCCTTAACCACGATGACACGTTGACCGGTCTTGCTGATCCTGACGCGCGTTTCATGCATCGCCAGTTCACCGGAATCTCTGTCATACACCGCATCCATAATCTGAAACGGGTTCACGCCATAACCTTTGGCATAACGGCCCATCGCCTCATGTCCGCGACCCAGCGGAACAGAAATCGCATCGGGATGAATGCCCGGGAACAAATACGCCTGTGCCCGGATAGAGCCGGTTTTTGAAGTAATTTCAATAATATCGCCCTCTGCGATGTGCAATTCTGCAGCCTTCTTCGGATGAATTTCCACCCATGAGTCCCAGACGATCGTAGTCAGAGGATCTGGCGACTCCTGAAGCCATGGCTGATTAGCATGACGCCCGTCGCGCAAACTCGCGGTAACTCCAGGGATTAGATGCAACGGATACTGCGCATTCTCTTCGGCAGGGGCAGGCAACTTCAGACCCACCGCATTTGCCCTGAATGAAACAGCGCTGACAGGCCCCTCCAGCTTGATCAGACCTTGGGTCAACGTCTCGTTCCAGAAAGTATCGTCATCGAATTTTCCCCCACCCAAGGCATTTTTGTTATTCAGCAATGCTGTGCGCAAATAGGCGTAGTAATCTTCATAACCCTTGTATTCATCGGCGCGGCGCTGCTTGAGGAGATCCAGCAGAATGTCACCCATGCCGCGCGTATTGGCGTGCAATTTCTCCATCAGCGGCTGTTGCACATTGATTTGCGCGCAGGTCGCCAGATATTCCGGAACCTGAGTACCCCAATCTTCCAGCGCTGAATCCAATGGCAGCACCAAGTCAGCCTGTAATGCGGTTTCATCCAGATAGTGCGCGAACGCCACCTTGAATCCCGCTTTAGCCATGTTTTCCTTGAATTTCAGCGCGCCCGGAGCTGTAAATACCGGATTGGCTCCGTAGCAGAACAGCACTTTGTATTTACCTGCTACAAGACCGTCATTCAGCGATTTCAACGCTGCGGTATTTCCCGTTGTCGGGATCATCTGAGGGAATGGCACCGCCTCACAAGCCTCGACCGTCTTACCGATGTTACCCAGCACATGATTAAGCAAATTAATCGCGGCCGCATTTTGCGAGCCATGCGCATAACCCTCTGCGGCGCTGCCCGCCAACACCAAGCTGGGTGAACGTAGCTTCAGCAACGCGGCAATCTTGTCGATTTGCCCCGGGGTAATTCCGGTCTCACGGCTGACGCGTGCCCTGTCGTAATCCTTCACAACGGCGGCGATTTCACCTGTCGCAGTTCCCAGCGCATTAATGATGCCCAGCGCTAGTATACCCTCTGTTCCAGGGCGAATCGCGAGCCACCGATCGGCATTTGCACCAGTCAGCGTCATCTTCGATTCGACCTGTATCAGTACGCCGCGCTGGCCATCCACCCCCTTGCGGAACTGCGCATATTGCTGAGAGAAATGCACTGGAGAAACCCAGCTGCCGAGAAAATCTGCTCCGAAGGAAAGAACCACCTTGGCCTTATTGATGCTGAAGCGCGGCATCGCTACGCCATAAGATTTCTTGTTGGCCGCACGCATCACTCCGGGTGCAACCGCCTCATAGGCGAAATGATTCTTGCAGCCGAAGCTGTCCAGATAATTCCCCATCAATGCCTTGAGATGTCCGCTGATACCTCCGCTCAGGAAAGCGATCTCTTCACCGCTTACGCCTTTCATCTTCTCGGCGATCAGCGCATAGGCCTTATCCCAAGTGATCGGCTCGCCCTGATCACCCTTGCGCAACAACGGTTCGCGCAGGCGATCAGGGTTATAGTGATGCTGAACTCCCGCCTGCCCTAGGCCGCACATCTTGCCGCGATTGATCGTGGAATCTGGATTGCCTTCCAGCTTAAGCACCCGGCCTTCGCGCACCCGGCCATTGATGCTGCAACCCGCATCGCACTGTGCGCAGGTCGAATTGTAATAAACGCCGATGCCGGGAATTACATAGTCCGCAGGTTCGGAATAGGAAACCACAGTCTCTCTACCGTCCTCAATGGAAGTATTGCCGCAGCCACCAAGCGCAACTGCCGCCCCGCTCCAACCCAGCACCTTCAGAAAATCACGCCGATCAAAACTACTATCAATCATCACAACCTCTCTGGAAAATTCTTGAATGTCATGCCAGCTTATTATTTGTGGCATTGCCAACAATCGTTGGGCCCCTTAGCCTTGACAGCGCCATCCGCAGCTTCAACAACGGGCTTTTGAAAACTGTACCAGTAAGCCTGATTCCCGACCGCCACGCCACCCTCCCCAGACACTGGATGATCTTTTTCATGACAGCTTGCACACCATCCCATGCTAAGAGGCTTGTTTCGGCGAGCAACCGTCATCTCTTTCACATCACCGTGACAGTAGCCACAAGCTTCCTGAGTCGGGCGATTTTGCTGCTCAATAAAACGCTTGATATGACGTTCATGATTAAAACGTACAAAGTCTGGAAGGTCATGTACCTTTTTCCATGGAATAGGGGTTCTAGCAGCAATCCTTCCATCTTCACTGCCCTCCCAGTACTCAAATAATTTCTTGATTCTCGGTGTCTCTCGCACCGAATCGATACTCTGATGGCAGCCAATGCACTTCTGCAATGGCGGAATGCCTGCTACTGCACTACGTCGCGCATAAGTGTGACAGTACATGCAATCGATTTGCATATCGTTGGCATGACGGTTATGGGGAAACTCGAAAGGCTGTTCCACAAGTGGACCCAAGCTATCTTCGGTCGTTAGTACGGCTTGCGAAGCATCCGTCGCATAACTGCCCACAATCCAAAAAAGTCCTACCAACAAAACAAAAAAACGTAAGGAACGATGCATCGTATGGACTCCCCCAGCAAACAAATGATCACACGCCACCCCTAAGGCGGCCTGACCAAACAGGTAAATCGGATTATTTTTATGCGGCGAGTCGTGATAATTATTTTCTGCTTCTATTTTCTTCCGCCCATTCAGGCTCGGCACACCCACGCGGACGAATAATGTCTAGTCTAAAAAATAAAGTCAACACTCAAGCTATAAATTCAAATCCTCAGCAATAAAAAACATATATACAGCATAAAATTACAGCGTTTACTAATATAGCAATATCCTTCTCACCATGGCGACTCACGATCAAGAGAATTTAATAAGTCAAACTGACCAATGAATGAAGAACCAGTTGTACTCCGTTATTTCGATCAAGAAGAAAACTTACCGTTTGGATTGATCGTCGTAGAAAAGATGGGGAAGATTCGCGAATAACCGTTCTGAGCAATCGCTAAAGCATCGCCTCGCCAAACCGCTCGGTTCACATCAGATATCGTGGCAAGTCTTTTTGGCAGAAGACTCAAACACAGCAACAAATTTATTAGGCATTCATTTATTTACCGAGCAAAGAACAGGCAATTTTCTGCGCGATGGTAGGGCAGCAGTTTCTTGGCGACATATAGACAACCCTCTATTCATGCCAAAAAGATTTTTTAAAGCGTTTCTCGCAGTAACCCGAAACTACTAGTCGACGCGGAAGATACTCTATAAAGCTTGCCGATAGGCCACCGCGAATTTATTGAACAAGCCAATAAGGCGCTGGACACATTACATCAGGCACTGCCCGCCGCTCCAAACCAAGTGTGCGATGAATTGATCGGTTAAATTGGATTAGCCTGATCGAAATAACGATGCTCCAAATTGAATTTTTTTGCCAAATGTTCGCCCAACGCCCTGATACCCAAACGCTCTGTCGCATGATGCCCTGCGGAAATAAATGCCACACCCGTTTCGTTTGCCAAATGAAAATTTGGCTCGGAGATTTCCCCAGTGATATATGCATCCACACCTTGGGCGATGGCAGCTTCGAAATAACTCTGTGCACCGCCGCTACACCATGCCACTTTGCATATGCTTTTTGTTCCATTACCAATCACTTGGGGCGCGCGCTGCAAATCATGTGCAATCAGTTGGACAAATTGATTAAGCAACTGTGGCCGCTCCAAGGTACCCATCCAGACAATGTTCTGCTCGCCAAACCTGCCTTGCGCTACTAAACCCAGCAATTTGCCAAGCTGCGCATTGTTTCCCAACTCTGGATGCGCATCGAGCGGTAAATGATAGGCCAGCAAACTCACATCATTGCGCAGCAATTGAGCGATTCTCCGTTTTTTAACACCAACAATAGTGGCATCCTCGCTGCGCCAGAAGTATCCATGATGCACCAGTATCGCATCAGCTCCCCAAGAAATGGCCTCTTCCAGCACCTGCTGAGAAGCTGTTACACCGGTAGCGATACGCTTCACTTCAGCACGCCCCTCAACTTGCACCCCGTTCGGGCAATAATCCTTAAACAAGCTAGTTTGCATTAAGCTTGCGTTATAATCGGCCAAATCGTGTAGTAACATCATGAATTTCCCCTAATCCTAACAATTACGAGCGAGTTCATCATACCATGCGCAAACACTGGCTCCTGTTCAGTCAAGCTGTCACCATTGCACTGGCACTGTTGTTCATTGTCCACACCCTCAAACCTGAACTTCTACCCAATGCCGCCCGTGGCAGCGTAGTCACACTTTATGAAAATTCACTGCCGCCCAGCAGTAAAAACCCTGCAATGGGCTTAAGCACTGCTGCTAAAAAAGCCATGCCTACCGTTGTGAATATTTTCACCAGTACTGTAATCAAAACTCCGGCCAATCCGTTTCTGGACGATCCTCGCTTCAGATTTTTCTTTGGCGACCAACTTGACAACGAACCGCAAAGCAGTTCCAGCTTGGGTTCTGGAGTCATCGTCAGTTCAGAGGGTTTCATCCTCACCAATCACCATGTGGTGGAAGCAGCAGATCAAATAGAAGTAGCTTTAGCTGATGGGCGCAAAGCCAAAGCACATGTAATAGGCTCAGATCCGGAAACAGACCTTGCCGTAATCAAAATTGACCTGCCGGGTAGTATTCCCGCTATCACCTTTGGCCATCCCGAATATTCCCAAGTTGGCGATCTGGTACTCGCCATCGGCAATCCGTTCGGTGTCGGCCAAACTGTCACTATGGGAATTATCAGCGCTCTCAAGCGTGACCATTTAGGTCTCAGCACCTTTGAAAGCTTTATCCAGACCGATGCGGCCATCAACCCGGGCAATTCAGGCGGCGCATTAGTTGACAGCAATGGCAATCTGATTGGTATCAACAGCGCCATCTATTCTCCGAATGGCGGCTCACTGGGAATCGGCTTTGCCATTCCAATCAACGTAGCAAAAAAAACCATGGAACAAATCATCCAAACAGGCTCCGTTACACGCGGCTGGATTGGGGCGGGCGTACAAGAACTTACCCCGGAACTATCAGAATCCTTCAAGCTTGGCGACACGAAAGGTGTTTTAATCACAGAGGTGATACGCAATAGTCCTGCGGCTCAAGCCGGGATAAAAACTGGTGACATATTAATCGAAATAGATGGCGTACCAACTACCGACTGGAGTTCCATGCTGGAAACAGTCGCCAACCTGCCGCCCGGCAAGCTTGCTTTGATCAAATTGATACGAGACGGAACATCTATGAGCGTGAAAGTTAGAATTGGTAAACGACCAAATCCAAGAGATCGGTAATAACGACTACCCACGATGTAGTCCACATTTATCTCGGCATCAATTGCTATCCAGCTTACTGGCTATTTGTTAATGTCGTCGTGGATTTAATGGGGGGCGCTTTAACTCCGGTATTTGTGGGATCGGATAACCAGTAAGAACTAGGTATGACATATCGCGAATCGTTGCCGCATATCTTACCCAATAGCACATAGCCCATATCTCCGCCGGGGAGTAGGGTGCTATATATTCTGGCATTCCAACTGAATCGTCTCTATTAATTCCCAAATCTTGATCAACCGTGTCTTCTTGAACTCGCCAGTCTTCGTCGTACTCCATAAGTACCGCATCTGGCACTTTAGGTGAAAATGCAGGATGCACCAAGACGAATTCAGAGCAGCCCCGCTTCAAGGCGACAGGAATATCTGGCGATACCTCCTCCGAAATCATCTGCCTTACAATATCCAACACCTCTTCTCTTTCCTTCGAACCCCTACAATATAAGTAGCCCTTGTAAGCGCCAGAAATTCCGACTCTACCTTCAACCATGACTTTCCGAGTATTGTCGTTCGGAAGTTTTATTCTTTCAAATATTATCAATAACTTAAAAAGCTCCACTACGGTGCGAGGCTCCACCGATACTTTGTAGCATTCAAAACAGTACCTTGGAATAACCTGAAATTTACTGAATACTGCAAGATGACTCACACCCTCCGGGATGCACATCTTTCCAGAGTAATGGCGATTTTCCCCTCTGAATTTGAAGAGAACCAGAATAATTTCCATGACGGCAAGGCATACTCTGTTTCCCCTGAAAATATTGCCTAGCTTCTCTGTCTGATATCATAATTGCACTTCCAACAATTAGTGCTGAGTTCCACTCTTCAATGCAATCCAATCTCTTTGGATTTTCCCTGACCCATCCAAACAGCCACCACAATCCCTGTCTCGTAGAGCAACCATAACGGTATCGCCAGCATGATCTGTGATACCACATCTGGCGGAGTAAAAATCGCGCCTACCACAAACGCAACTACCACCACATAAGAACGGGATTCTCGTAGTTTCTCGACAGATACAAAACCCATCCTCACCAAAACAACCACCGCTACCGGCACTTGAAACGTAATGCCGAACGCCATGAACATGGAGAGTGCAAAACTGAGATATTTGTCGATGTCCGTCATGACTGCGACACCCTGCGGCGCTGCAGCCGTAATGAAACCGAAAACCACCGGAAACACCATAAAATAGGCAAATGACATGCCGCAAAAAAACAGCACTGTACTGGCAACAATAAGGGGCACAACCAGCCGTTTTTCATGTTCATACAAACCGGGAGCAACAAACCGCCATACCTGATAAAGAATATAAGGCAAAGCCACCAGAAATGCAGCCATCAATGCAACCTTGAGTGGAACAAAGAACGGTGTAGTAACATCTGTCGCAATCATTTGCCCGCCCGTGGGTAGCTTGGCCAACAATGGTTTAGCAAGCAATGCGTACAGTTCTCCCGCCCACGGAAAGATGCAGACAAACACCAGCAGCAGAGCAAAGGCCGAATGCAGCAAACGAGTACGCAATTCAAGCAAATGGGCGATAAAACTTGCGCTGGTACTCATTACAATTTATCTGTATTTTTCGTTTGGGATGGCTCAACAGGAGATATTGGTTTCACCACTGCCTCATTGATTTGCTGCACTTGATCATCCAGAGTTTGCACTGTCAGGTTTGCCGATTGTTCAAGTGCACTAGCTTCGGCCTGAATTTTTTGTTGCAATTGGCGAAATTCATCAACTGCCATATCGCGTTCAATGTCTGCCTTCACACCATTCACGTAACGTTGCGCGCGCCCCCACAAATGTCCAAGCGTCCGCGCCACTTTAGGCAAACGCTCGGGACCTATTACGACAAGCGCCACTACCATGACGACCATCAGTTCTGGAAGGCTGAAATCAAACATTTCTTTAAAAACAGACAGGCAAGATTCAGACGTTAGTGGTCTGCTTGTCTTTTACCTCACCCTCAATAGTCTGCCCACCTGCTTTTAAGTGGCCAGAGGAATCATCTTCCGAGCGCATGCCCTCCTTGAAACCCTTTACCGCGCCCCCCAGATCGCTTCCCATATTGCGTAATTTTTTAGTGCCGAATATCAATATGACCACCAACAGCACTATCAACCAATGCCAAATGCTAAATGTTCCCATTATTTTCTCCTTGAAGTTAGCTACGCCGCACCATGGGTGGAATGTTTCCCCCGCCAATGATATGGATGTGCAAATGAAACACCTCCTGCCCACCGCCCTTACCAGTGTTAATCACGGTGCGGAAACCATTTTCCAACCCCTGCTCCTTTGCCAACTTTGGCGCCAGCAATAACATTTTCCCTAGCAAAGTGCCATGAGCGTCTTCCGCTTCTGCCAATGAAGCAATATGCAATTTCGGAACCAGCATGAAGTGAATTGGGGCAACGGGATTAATGTCGTGAAATACAAGCACATCCTCATCTTCATATACTTTGCGGCATGGAATCTCACCGCACACGATTTTGCAAAACAGGCAGTCGCTCATACTCAATCCTTTGTCCTGCTTTCTTTTTCTGTTATTCCCGAAAGTCCCTCACGTCTTGCCAATTCGGTCAACACATCATCAGTGCTTAAACCATGATGAGCCAGCAACACCATACAATGAAACCACAAATCAGCAGTCTCATAAACCAGATGCGACTTATCTCCCGATTTGCTCGCCAAAATGACTTCCGTTGCCTCTTCACCTACTTTTTTCAGAATGGCATCCTCGCCTTTGCTGAACAGTTTGGCAACATACGAGCTTTCTGGAGATGCTTTTTTTCGCGTCT
>Ga0224495_10000765_pt1 | contig 24550 bp, 21 predicted proteins | sample SF_Jul11_sed_USG_FD_168128 | JGI IMG/M metagenome (GOLD analysis project Ga0224495, IMG submission 168128) | Sediment microbial communities from San Francisco Bay, California, United States - SF_Jul11_sed_USGS_4_1 | ecosystem: Environmental > Aquatic > Marine > Sediment | place: USA: California...
CCCCAACTTCCTGCAGTACCAGGCCAAGTCGAAGCAGTCGGAAGCCCGCGTGCTTCTGTCCGGCCTGTACACCTCGCAGATTGCGTTCTTTGCCGAGACCAACATCTACGGCAACTGGACCATGGCGCTTGGCGTGGTGAATGACGCCAACAACATCGGCTTCCTGCCGGCGTCGACGCCGAAGTACTACCAGGACGTGGCCTTCGCGGTGAGCAGCACCGGCGGGTTCGTCCAGACCGCCACCGGTGACATCGACGGCGAAATCGCCACCATCGACACCTGGACGGTTTCGGACCTGAGCCGCGAACCGTGCAACGGGATCAACGACGTGACCAATACGGTTGCGGCGGCTGGCGTTTGCAAAGTCTAGGCGCAAACGCCACGCCGGATGACTGCGGGCTGCAAGGCCCGTGAGATCCGGAGTCTGGAAAATGGCCTCCGGAGTGGTAAACTCCGGGGGCCATTTGTACTCCACGTATTTCGAATGCTCCATGTATTCCACCTTTTTTGACAAGAAGACCGTCGAGGGGACCAAGGCATGCTCGAAAAAATCCTGAGGCGGTCGGAGTATGCTTCGGAGGTCGGCTTCACCCTGATCGAGCTGATGATTGTGGTGGCGATTATCGGCATCCTGGCCGCGATCGCGATTCCCAATTACCAGAACAATGCAATCCGGGCGCGGCAGACCGAGGCCAAGTCGATTCTGAACGCGATTCACACCAATCAGGTTCTCTACCAGTCCCAGTACGGCACATACGGCTCGACCGAAGCGCAATTGGGCATGAAACTGAGTGGCACACCCATGTATGCGATTGTGTTCACGGGTGTCACGGACAAGGCCTACACCGCCACGGTCAGCGCGAATCTGGACAACGACCCGTCCGTGGACACCTGGGTGCTGACGGAGGTCTCTCCGGTTCCCACCCACACCTGTGACGATGTGACGAACACCGGCCTGGCCTGCTAGGATCGGTGGCCCCCATTCGCGCCTGGGGCGGGCGTTGCCCGCGCCGCCCGACGGGCAGCCTGGCATGACAAGGAGACGAGAGAGGAGCCCGCAATGAGGGGTGGCGCCAATCGGGTGCTGTTGCCGGTGCTGGCGGTCGCCGCCTTCATCCTTGCACTGGGTGCATCGGCAGCCGCAGACCGCAGACAGGTGGTGGCCGGGCCCGCCACGGAGGAGCCGGTGGCCATTCCGCTGCTGAGTGCCCCGCGCCTTTCCATGTTGGCGGGGGGGTTTGGCCCGGCCATGGCGGACATTTACTGGATCCGGGTAATCTCCGCGGGCGAAGAAAACCTGCAGGACAGTGCCGGCCAGTGGCGCATGTTTGGCCTGCTGGACCGCGTCACCGCCCTTGATCCCCATTTCAGCACGGCCTACGACTACGGTTCCCTGTTGCTGTCCATCGTTGGCGGCCGTCCTGATCTGGCCGATTTTCTGCTGGTGCGCGGCGAACTGACGTTTCCGGGCCAGTGGCAATACCCCTTTTACCGCGGTTTCAACCGCCTGTACCATGACCTGAATTTCAGCGCGGCCGCACTTCACCTGTCCCGTGCCGCCGCCATTCCGGGGGCGCCCCCGCTGCTCAAGCCCCTGGCGAGGCGCCTGCGCATGCAGCAGTACGACCCACGCATCGCCCTGGAGTTGATTGCACGGCTGGAGCGGGGGGTGAACGACCCGGCCCTGCTGCCACGTCTGCGGCTGCGCCACAGCCAGATTACCATGCAGTTGAAGGAGAGCGGCCGATGACGGTGTCCGCCAGCATTTCACCCGACAGTGTGCCGCCCATCCTCCTGGAAAACGTCGGCAAGAGCTTCCGCCAGGGCTTCTGGATGCGTTCCTCGGAAGTGGTGAAGCGGGTCTCCTTGAAGGTGTCCGCCGGCTCCCTGTTTGGCTATCTGGGGCACAATGGCGCCGGCAAGACCACCACCATCAAGATGTTGCTGGGGCTGATCGAACCCAGCCACGGCAAGGTGTCGGTGTGGGGAGGCAATCCCGCCTCTGTCGGGGTGCGCCGAAGGGTGGGGTATCTGCCGGAGCAACCGTATTTTTACGATTATCTGACCGCGCGGGAATTCCTGGCGTTCCACGCGGAACTGGCGGGTGTGCCCCACGGGGAGCAGGCCGGTCGCATCGCCGAACTGTTCGACTGGGTAGGGCTGGAGGGTGTCGGGAACGTCACCCTGAGCCGCTTTTCCAAGGGCATGCAGCAGCGCATCGGGCTGGCCCAGGCGCTGGTGGGCGACCCCGATCTGGTGATTCTGGACGAACCCATGAGTGGCCTGGATCCGGTGGGCCGCAAGCAGGTGCGCGACATCATGCTGGAGCTGAAACGGCGCGGCAAGACGGTATTCTTTTCCACCCATATCCTGGCCGATGCGGAGGCGGTATGCGACCAGGTGGCGATTCTCGTCAAGGGTGAGATACGCTGCACGGGGCGACTGGCCGACCTGCTCGCCCCCAAGATCACCGAGGTGGAAGTGGTCGCCCTGGGTTTGCCGGACGGGTTCGCCGTGGAGGGGGTGCTGCTTTCCCGGCGTGACGACGGCCAGCACATGCGGGTGTCGGACGCATCCATCGGGGCGTTGCTGCAAAAGGTGTTGGCGGCGGGTGGCCGGGTGGTCTCCGTTACCCCCCACCGGGAGACGCTGGAGGAATTGTTCCTGAACGAACTGAACGCAGTGGAGCGGGCCGGATGAAACGCATTGTCGCCATTGCCCAGGTCACCTGGCGGGAGGCGGTGCGCAACCGCATCCTTTACAGCCTGTTGTTTTTCGTGGTGCTGATGGTGGTGATTGCCGCCGTGCTGGACCAGATGACCATGGGGCAGAACGGCCGGGTGGTGGCGGACATCGGCCTGCTCCTGATCCACGTGTTCGGGGCCCTGATCACCATCTTCCTCGGCGTCGCGGTCATTTCCCGCGAAATTGCCCGCAAAACCCTGTATGTGGTGCTGGCCAAGCCGGTGGGCCGGCTGGAGTTTTTGGCCGGTAAACTCCTCGGTCTGACGGCCACCCTGGCGGTGCTGATGCTGGTGATGGGAGCATGCCTGTTTGCCGTGGCTTCCCTGTTTGCCGTGCCGCCCCCCCTGCAATTTGCCTGGAGTTTGTTCCTGACGTGGGTGGAGTTGTCCCTGCTGTGTGCCGTGGCCTTACTGTTTTCCGTCTCCACCGGACCGTTCCTGTCGGGTATGTTCACCCTGGGGGTGCTGGTCATCGGCCACCTGACGCCCGGCCTGAGGGAGATGGGCGTGCGCAGTGGCGATGCGCTGGTGCGGGGGGTGACCTCGGCACTGTACTATCTGCTGCCCAACCTGGAACTTTTCAACCGCAAGCAGGAAGTGACCTACCGCTTGCCGGTGGACTGGGGCCACACCGGCTTTGCCCTGCTCTATGCGTTGGCCTACGGGGCGATGTTGTTTGCCGCCGCCGGCATCATTTTCTCCCGCCGCGATTTTCGGTAATTCTCCCCTTGCCGCCGTCCGGTTATCCGTCCCCCTGTTCGGGATCTGCGCGGGTCCATGTCAGCAGGTAACCGGTGACGGCCCCGCCACGGACCAGCGCCACCGGTTCCCGGGGCGTCAGGGGCAATCCCTTCGCGGCGCGCCCCCAAGGATCCAGACTTTCTCCGGTCACCACCGCCATGACGCCTCCCGGACGCAGCCAGGGGTAAGCGGCCAGGGCATCGAACCCCAGGGCGCGGCTGATCACCCCGTCCAGAATGCCTTCCGCCAGGGGGGCATCCTCAATGCGGGCACGGTGGATCTGCACATTGCCCAGCTTCAGGTGGTGGCGCACGTGCACCAGAAAGGCCCAGCGTTTTTCCCGTGGTTCCACCAGGTGCCAGGTGACTCCGGGGGTGAGGATCGCCAGAGGGATGCCGGGCAGGCCCGCGCCGGAGCCCACGTCAGCCCAGGAACCGCCCCCGGAGAGTGGAAGTGATGGTAATTTGGACAATTCAGGCAGTAACGATACCGCATCCACAAGCTGCCCCCGGACGAACTCCTCCGGGGTGCGGGCGCCGGTCAGGTTGATGCGCGCCCCCCAGCGCAGCAACTCCTCCGTGTAGCGCAGCAGGCCCGCAACCTGTGCCTCCATCGGCGCCACCCCCAGCGCCCCACAGGCTGCCCGCAGACCATAATCCGTGTCCATGCCGCCTGGCCCCACCGCAGCGCCGTGTCAGGCGTCGGCCGCAGTGCCGGGAAGCGCCGCAGCCTTTTGCCGTTGCAGGGTCACCAGCAGCAGGGAGATGGCCGCCGGGGTCACGCCGGAGATCCGCGCCGCCTGCCCCACACTGCGGGGCTGGATCGTCAGTAATTTTTCCCGCACCTCCCGGGACAGGCCTGGAACGGCTGAAAAATCAAATCCTTCGGGGATGGTGCGCGCCTCCATGCCGCGCCCGCGCTCAATGCGCTCCAGTTCGCGACGAATGTAGCCCGCGTACTTCACCTCCACCTCCACGGCCTCGGCCACCGCCGTCTCCACCGCCGCGCGTCCCCCTTGAGTGTCCGGGTCATAGGGGATAAGGTCGGCGTAGGTCACCTCCGGGCGCCGCAGATAGTGCAGCAGGGTGGCGCCAGACTCCGGCGCGGGGGGCGCGGTCATCGTGATTTCCGTCCCGGTTACCCCGGCCACGTCCGGTTTTGGAACGGGGGCTGCGGGCGGGGAAATGCGGGTACGCCCCAGTCGTTCCAGTTCCCTCCGGGCCTTGTCCTGGCGCTCCAGCATGGCGCGGTGGGTACCTTCTGTGACCAGCCCCAGGGCGTGCCCCAGGGGCATCAGCCGCGTGTCCGCATTGTCGTGGCGCAGCAGCAGACGGTATTCGGCGCGGGAGGTGAACATGCGGTACGGCTCCGTGGTGCCCCGCGTCACCAGGTCATCGATCAGCACGCCGATGTAGGCCTGCTCCCGCCCCAGCACCAGGGGGGGGCGCTCCAACGCCTGGCAGGCGGCGTTGATGCCCGCCACAAGGCCCTGGGCGGCGGCTTCCTCGTAGCCCGATGTGCCGTTGATCTGCCCGGCGTGGAACAGCCCGCGCAGCGCCTTGGTCTCCAGTGTCGGTTTCAACTGGGTGGGGGGGACAAAGTCGTATTCCACCGCATAGCCGGGGCGCACCATTTTCGCCCGTTCCAGACCGGGGATGCTGCAGATGAAGGCCTGCTGCACCTCCTCGGGCAGGCTGGTGGAGACGCCGTTGACATAGTAATCGGGGGTTTCCAGTCCCTCCGGTTCCAGAAAAACCTGATGGCGCTCCTTGTCGGCAAAGCGCACCACCTTGTCCTCGATGGACGGGCAGTAACGCGGCCCGATGCCGGTGATGCGCCCGCTGTACATGGGCGACAGATGCAGGTTGTCGCGGATGATGCGGTGCGTCTCCGGCGTGGTCCAGGTCAGGTGACACGCCACTTGCGGCAGGGTGACGGCGGTGGTGGTGTGGGAAAAGAAGCGCGGCTCTGCGTCGCCGTGCTGGGGATCCAGACCGGTGAAATCGATGCTGTCCCGGTGCAGGCGCGGCGGGGTGCCGGTTTTGAGGCGCCCCACCGTCAGACCCAGGGTGGCGAAACTGGCGGACAGCGCCTCGGCCGGAGCCTCCCCCACGCGCCCGGCCGGACGCGATTCCAGCCCCACGAAGATGCGCCCCTTCAGAAAGGTGCCGGTGGTCAGCACCACCCCGCGGGCCTCGATTTCTCCCCCCCCCTCCAGGGCCACCCCCTGCACGGCATCGTGCGCCACCAGCAGACGCTCCACCGTGCCCCCCCGCACCTCCAGATTCGGGGTGGCGGCAAGCTCCTGCTGCATTACCAAGCTGTAGGCGGCCTTGTCCACCTGGGCGCGCAGGGCGCGCACGGCGGGTCCCTTGCGGGTGTTGAGCATCTTGAACTGGATGCCGCAGCGGTCGGTGATGCGCCCCATGACGCCGCCCAGGGCATCGATTTCGCGGGCCATGTGGCCCTTGGCGATGCCCCCCACTGCCGGGTTGCAGCTCATGCGACCGACGGCGTCCGGATCCTGGGTGACCAGCAGGGTGTGGCACCCCATGCGGGCGGCAGCGGAGGCCGCCTCAATCCCGGCGTGACCACCGCCGACCACAATCACGTCATATGCCGGGCGGGTTGCAAACACGTACCGATCCGCAAAAAAAGGGGAGTGGCTCACCATGATACCCGATCCACTCCCGGCGGGTCGCGCCGGGGGTCCGTTTCCAGGCCTTGCAGCGGGGTGCGACTCTGCCCGTTGCGGGGGTAGCAAATCCGGTGCTAGACTGCCGCCACGGGGCAGCGGGGGCCCGCCGCGTTTGCGGTGGCGACTGCACGGTGGCGGGTCGTGTTGGCAGGTCGTGCCAAAAGCTGCTGGGTGGAATGGATTAGGGGGGGGCGCATGCGTGGTCCCGCAGAGTGCGTGCGAGTGGCTGTCGGGTGGCGCTGGCGCTGGAGCGGGGGGCGGGGCGCTGTCGGCGTGCTGGTGTGTCTGGGCCTGTCGTGGCTTGTCCTCGTTCTTTTCCCGGGCGCCACGACCGTCCACGCCCAACCGGCCCCGTTGCTGCTGACGGGCAATTTGGCGGGAAACCTGATGGAGCTCAGCCTCGAGCAGCTGATGTCCATCGAGGTGGTGTCCGTGGCGCGCAAGCCCCAAACCCTGAGTCGCACCCCGGCGGCGGTATTCGTCATCACCCGCGAGGACATTCGCCGCTCCGGCGCAACTTCCATCCCCGAAATCCTGCGCATGGCCCCCGGCCTGCACGTAGCCCGCATCGACGCCCACTCCTGGATGGTGTCGGCGCGGGGTTTTTCCGACCTGTGGACCAACAAGCTGCTGGTGCTTGTGGATGGCCGCAGCGTCTACAGCCCGCTGTTTTCCGGGGTATTCTGGGACGAACAGGAAACCCTGCTGGAGGATGTGGAGCGCATCGAGGTGATCCGCGGCCCCGGCGCCTCCGTGTGGGGGGCCAACGCGGTCAACGGGGTGATCAACATCCTCACCCGCTCGGCCCGGGACACGGGTGGAGACTACATTGGTGCGGCTTACGGTACCCGGGAGCGGGGGCTGCTGGAAGCGCGCCACGGTCAGGTGGATGGGAACGGCGGCTGGCGCATCTATGCCCGGGATTCCCGGCGTGCCGGCTTCGAGGATGTCAGCGGCGCCGATTTCGCCCCCGCCCAGCACGATACCCGTGGCGGTTTCCGCATCGACCGGGGGACGGACGCGGACGGCTCCTGGCAGTTACAGGGCGGCGCCTATTCCGGCACCCACGGGGAACGGGTGCAGGAGCTGCTTTTATCTCCCCCCTGGTCGGCCATCACCGAGTCCGACGACCGGGTGACAGGGGGCAACCTGATGGCCCACTGGCGCAAGGCCGCCACCCCCACCCAGGCGACCGAACTGCGCTTCTGGTTCACCCAGGACGGCCGCGACGGCGTCACCTATCGCGGCATCAACCGCACTGCCGATCTGGAATTGCAGCAGCGCCTGGCGGTGGGCGAGCGCCACGACCTGCAATGGGGGCTGGGCTACCGCCACAACCGGGACAGCCTGGGCTGGCGCTTCCGCGTCTCCTTCGACCCCGAGCACCGCACCAGCTCCCTGTACAGCGCCTTTCTGCAGGACGAGATCACCCTCACGCCGCGCCTGCGCCTGACTTTGGGCAGCAAGCTGGAGCGCAATGACTTCACCGGCATCGAATGGCTGCCCGGCGCGCACCTGCTGTGGCAACCGGCGGACGGCCACAGCGCGTGGCTGTCCGTCACCCATGCGGCGCGGGAGCCGGCGCGTTCCGACAGCGACCTGCATCTGGCGCTGGCCGTGATCCCCGGCGCGCCCCCGGGGGTGATCGCACTGGTGGGCAGCGAAAGCGTGGCTTCCGAGGAGGCGGTGTCGTATCAGGCCGGTTACCGCGCCCAGCCAAATCCGGTGGTGGCCGTGGACGTGGCGGCCTTTTACACCACCTACACCGACCTGCTGGCCTTCTCTGCGGGCGCGCCGGTCTGCCAGCCGTCGGGTCAGGCTCCGCCCTGCCTTGGCACCGACACCCATGTGCTTTACCCGCAACAGTTCGGCAACGGCATGAACGGGGAGACCACCGGCGCGGAGCTGGCCGCCGAACTGTTTCCGCATCCGCGCCTGAAGGTCACCGGGGCCTACTCATGGCTGGTGACCACCCTGCACAGCAAGGCCGGCAACCCCACCGACGAGGTACAGGAGGGGTATGCCCCCACCCATCAGGCCACGCTGCGGATCAGCGCCAATCCGGGGGCCCATATCAGCGCGGACCTGTGGGGGCGCTACGTAGACCGGCTGCCCACCCGGGCCATCCGCAATTATGTGGCGGTGGATGCCCGCCTGGCCTGGCAGCCGGGTGAGCACCTGGAAGTGGCGCTGGTGGGCCGGGATCTGGGGCCACGGCATCAGGAATTTGTCGGCAACCGCACCATCGTTCCGTTCGAGGTCACCCCCTCGGGCCATGTTCAGGTCCGCTGGTGGTTTTGAGTCGTTCAGCGCCGCGCACATGCCCGGCCCGACGGCCCGGCGGTCTGGGATGGCTGGCGTTGTTGTCCATTGTTCTGGGGACGACTTCCGCGTCGGCACAAGGGGCGGTGGCCCAAGGGGGGGGAGTAGGAGAGTACGAGCTCAAGGCAGCGTTTTTATACAACTTCGCCAAGTTTGTGGAGTGGCCCGCAGCAGGGCAGCAGGAAGAATTTACCCTGTGTGTGATCGGCGGCAACCCATTCGGCGCGGCGCTGAACCCCCTCAGCTCCAGTCCGGTGCGTGGCCGTGCGGTGGTGGTGACCCGCCTGAGCGACCCGGAAGAAATCTCCCGCTGCAACATGCTGTTTGTCGATGCCCTCGCGCTGGACCGCCTGCCGGTCATCCTGCAGCGCAGTCGTGACGCCCATGTGCTCACCGTGGCCGACATCGACGGCTTCACCAGGCGCGGTGGCATGATCGGCCTGGTCAGCGAGGACAACCGCATTCGCTTTGACATCAACACCCGGGCTGCCAACGACGCCGGGCTGCGGGTCAGTTCCCGGTTGCTGTCCCTGGCGCGCCGGGTACTGGGTGACGGCACGTCCGGTACGGCGGGGGCCGAGGGGGTGGGCTCTGGAATGGAGGGGAACCGGCCATGAGACCGGTCCGCAGCCACCCCATTCACTCCGCGCGCCGCTGGTTTCGCGACCTCCCCATCCGCCGCAAGCTCACCGCCACCACCTTGCTGGTGAGCACCACCGCCATGCTGCTCACCGCCGTGCCGCTGGTGGTGGGTGACCTGCACCGGGCGCAGCGGGATCTGCTTCAGGAGATGCGGGGGCTGGCGGCGGTGGTGGCGCTGGGCAGCGCCCCGGCGGTGGCGTTCCTTGATCCTTACGCCGCCACCGAAACCCTGCACACCCTGAGTGCCGACCGGCGCATCCGCGGGGCGCGACTGTTGACCAGGGACGGCCAGGTGTTTGCCAGCTATGTCGCCCCGGGTACCGGTGTGGACCCGTTCCGCGGCCGGGCGGGGTTGTCCGGTGCGGATGATTGTGGGGTCCCGCGCTTTAGTGTTGGTCGCCTTTTTCTGTGCGCCGGAGTGGAGGTGGGCGGCCAGTCCGTCGGCAGCCTGGAACTGGTGGCCGATCTGGGGTTCCTCCAGGCCCATGTGCACCGTCAGATTGGCATCGCCGTCGGGGTGTTTCTGCTGGCGCTGGCGGTGGCGTGGGGGCTGGCGCGCGCCCTGGGGCGGGTCATTGCCGCGCCAGTGCAGGAGTTGGCGCACACTGCCGCCACCGTGACCACCACCCGCGACTATTCGCGTCGCGCCGCCGGGGAGGGGGTGGGGGGCATGGTGGCGCGGGACGAAATCGGCGCCCTCACCACGGCCTTCAACCAGATGCTGGAGCAGGTGCAGAGCCGGGACTGGCAGTTACAGCAGCACAGCGAGCGCTTGGAGGCCGAAGTGGAAGCGCGCACCGCCGAACTGTCCGCATCCGTGGAACAGTTGCGCATGGCCAAGTCCGAAGCCGAAACCGCCAGCCAGGCCAAATCCCAGTTCCTGTCGCGCATGAGCCACGAACTGCGTACCCCGATGAACGCCATCCTGGGCTTTTCCCAACTGCTCGGAATGGCGCAGGACGAGCCCCTGTCGGAGCGCCAGAAGGAGTACATGGGGCATGTGACCAAGGCCGGGCACCACTTGCTGGAATTGATCAACGAAGTGCTGGACCTGGCACGCATCGAAAGCGGCCGCATGACCCTGTCCACGGAATCCCTGGATGTGGGCGCGGTAGTGGCGGAGTGCCTCGAACTGACCCGCGCCATGGCCGGGGACCGCCACATCACCCTGGTGGATGCCACCCACGACCTCCCCCTGACCCGGGTGCGCGCCGACCGGGTGCGCTTGCGGCAGGCGCTGCTGAACCTGCTCTCCAACGCCGCCAAATACTCCGTCGCCGGGGGCACGGTAACGGTCTCCTGCGATACGGATGACAACGATGACGCAGGCGACGGCGGCAAGAAAGGGGCCGATGTGGCGGACGACACCGGACTGATCATGCTGCGCGTGACCGACACCGGTCCGGGAATTCCCGCACCGCTGCAAGAGCACCTGTTCGAGCCGTTCAATCGGCTGGGGGCGGAGGACAGCGGCACCGAAGGCACCGGCATCGGTCTGGTCATCACCCTCAAGCTGGTGGAGATGATGCGCGGCCGGATGGGGTTCTCCAGCCGCGTGGGGGAGGGCAGCCAGTTCTGGATCGGGTTGCCCCGGGTAGGGCCGGGCGAGGCGCAGGCGGCGGATACCGACACGGCCGTCGGTTACGTGCCCGCGGCGTGCAAGCCCCTGATGGGCGCCTATACCCTGCTGTACATCGAGGACAACCCGGCCAATCTGCACCTGCTGCAGGAGTTGGTTCGGCAGTGCGCCACCGAAAGCCGCATGTTGTCCGCGTCTTCGGCGGAACTGGGGTTGCTGCTGGCGCGTTCCGAAAAGCCCCACGCCATTCTGATGGACATCAATCTGCCGGGCATGGACGGTTTCGAGGCCCTGCGTCGCCTGCGCACGGATGCGGCGACGCGGTCCATTCCGGTGATCGCGGTGAGCGCGGACGGCATGGCCGATCAGGTTCAGCGGGGGATGGATGCGGGCTTTGCCGCCTACGTCACCAAGCCGTTCCGCATGGTGGAGGTTCTGGACGCCCTGCGCGCGGCGCTGAAGGTGAAGGTGGCCAGGTAGTTTCGGAACTCCGGCAAATCCCCCTGGGGTGACCGAACGGTTTGCTGGCCAATCTGCGGCACCATGGGCACCTTGTCCGCGTGAACCGTGGTCACCGAAATAAACCCCTCCCGCAGCCCATCCGGGAACGTCGCCGAATTGCGCCTGATTGTCGGTAATTGCCTCGCGGCTGGTGCCTTCTACTGTCAAAGCAACCCATACCCGCCCCTGCCTGAGCGGCGGGTACGGGAAGCGCTGGCCGCCTATTTGCCGATGCAGAAGCGCGAAAAAATCAGCCCCAGCAGATCGTCCGTGGTGGTTTCGCCGGTAATCTCCCCGATGGCGTCCAGGGCGGTGCGGATGTCGGAAGCCAGCAAGTCGGCGGGGGAGTGGTCCGCGATGCCTTCCAGGGCCCTTTTTGTCCCTTCCAGGGCCCTTTCCAGGGCATCCCGCTGCCGGGCATTGAGCAAAAAGGCGTGTTCCAGCGGGGCTGCGCCGGGGCCGCACACCTGTTGCACCAGTGCGGCGCCCAGCGCGGCCATGCCGTCCCCGGTGAGGGCGCTCACCGCCACCACGGGAACCTCTTCTGGCAGCCTGCCCGGCAAAAAATCGGCCAGACTTCCGGCCAGATTGCTCCCCAGATCGCTCTTGTTGACCGCCACCAGCAGGCGTGCCGGATCCAGCTCCGCCAGCAACGCCAGATCTTCCTCCGTCAGCCCGGAACTGGCGTCCAGCACCAGCAGCAGCACCTCGGCCCCCCGGGCTGCGCGACGGCTGCGCGACACCCCCTCGGCCTCCACCCGGTCGCCGGTGGCGCGGATGCCCGCCGTGTCCTGCAACACAAAGCGCACCCCGTCGATGGCCAGTTCCGCCTCCAGCACGTCGCGGGTGGTGCCCGGGGTGTCGGCAACGATGGCGCGGTCGTGACCCAGCAGGCGGTTGAGCAGGCTGCTCTTGCCCACGTTGGGGCGGCCCAGGATCGCCAGCCGCACCCCCTCGCGCAGCAAGTGACCGGCCTGGCCGCGGCGGATGGCCTCTGCCAGCCGTCCGCGTGCCGATTCCAGACGCAGAACGGTATCGGCGGGCAGTTCCGCCTCGAGGTTTTCGTCGGGAAAATCGATCGCCGCCTCCTCGTGGGCGGCCAGTTCCCTCAGGGTGTCCGCGATCTCCGCCAGATGCTCCGCCAGCGCCCCTCCCATTTGTCGTTGGGCGATGCGGTGAGCGGCGGCGCTGCGGGCCTGAATCACCTCCAGCACCGCCTCGGCGCGGGTCAGATCAATGCGGCCATTGAGGAAGGCGCGGCGGGTGAACTCCCCCGGTTCCGCCATGCGGCAACCGGCGCTGACCAGCAGGCGGAGTACCGCCTCAATGGCCGCGCCGCCGCCGTGGCACTGCAATTCCACCACATTCTCGGTGGTGTAGCTGCGGGGCGCGCGCATCAGCAGCGCCAGCGCCTCGTCCACTACCGCGCCGTCAGCAGCCCGGATCCAGCCATGATGCACGGTGTGAGAGGGGGCGTTGCCAAGCAGCAGGCCAGAACTGGCCATAAATACCCGCTCCGCCAGTTCCACAGCGCGCGGGCCGCTCAGGCGCACGATGCCCACGGCCCCCTCGCCGGGGGCGGTGGCCGGCGCACAGATGGTGTCGGAAAGTGGCTCCACGGAACGCGTCATTCCTTCCCGCCGGGCGTCCGCCGGTCTGCCTGCGCCCGCCCCGCCGGGGAATGCGCCCGCCGTTTAGCGCTTCTTCTTCTGGCCACCGCTGGCGACGGCTGCTTCCGGGGTTTTTTCCAGGTAGCGCCGGGTGACCACCTGCTGGGTGATGGTGAACAGGTTGTTGAACAGCCAGTACAGCACCAGGCCGGCCGGGAAGGCCATGAAAAAGAAGGTGAACAGGATGGGCAGGAACTGCAGGATGCGCGCCTGCGCCGGATCCAGGGTGCTGGGCTGGATTTTCTGCTGCACAAACATCGAGATGCCCATCACCACGGGCAGTACATAGTACGGATCCTTGGCCGACAGGTCGGCGATCCACAGCATGAACGGTGCGTGGCGCAGCTCAATGGTGGTGTAGAGGATGTTGAAGAAGGCGATGAAGAACGGGATCTGGATAAAAATCGGCAGGCATCCGCCCAGCGGGTTGATGTTGTGCTCCCGGTACAGGGCCATGGTCTCTTCGCCGAGACGCTTGCGGTTGTCCTTGTACTTCTCCTGGAGCTTCTTGACCAGGGGGGCGATGGCCGCCATGGCGCGCATCGATTTGTAGGACTTGTGGGTGAGGGGCACAAACAGGGTCTTGATGAGCAGCGTCAGCAGCACGATGGAAATGCCCCAGTTGCCCACCATGCCGTTGATCCACTTGAGGGCCAGGAAGATCGGTTCGGCCAGCACCCGCACCAGGGCCAGGGAGCCGAACATAAACCAGCCGAAGTCGATGTTTTCCTGGAGATTCAGCTTGAAGCTGCGCAGTTGCCCGTAGTCCTTGGGGCCCACATACAGGGTGTGGGTGGAGGGCTGGTCCGCAGCCATCACCACGCCGGTGGTCACATGTTCCTTGGCCAGGGCGCGACTGACCACCGCGCGCGGCTCGTTGCCGGGCAGCAGGGCGGCGATGAAATACTTGTCCTCGCTCACCGTCCATTCGGTTTTTCCCTTGCGCACCTGCGGGGTGGATTCCATGTCCTTGGCTTTTTCCCGGTGTACGTCGCCGTCCACCAGGTTGGCGACTCCCACGAAACCGATGTTGCCGATGTTCCACTTGCGGATGCCGAAGTTGGAACCCAGGGACACGCTGTAGTCGGCTGGGATGTTGTGGGGCTCCACGGCCAGGTCCACGGCGTAGCTGTCAGCGTGGAAGGTGAGGCGCTTGGTGAAAGCCGCGCCACTGACCGGGTCTGCCCAGGTGAGGGTGAGTGTGTCCGCTGCGGCGCCGGTCAGGCGGACGGCCTCGCGGTCCGCTGTCCACACCCCGACGTCGGCACCGGTTTGACCTTCGATGCTGACGGTAAGGGGGTAGATGGCCCCCACTGTCGGCGGCGTGAACAACTCCACGGGGGTGGTGTGGTCGTCGTCGAAATACTGTTTGAGCTGCCAGCCGGTGATCACCCCGCCCTGGGTGGTGAGGGTGGCGTGGTAAAGATCGGTTTCGACCTCGATGGTGCGCGCCTTCAGTCCTGGCGCTGCAGGTGTCGGCGCGGCATGGGTGGCGGCGGGGGAAATTGTGGCGGGGGTGGTATGACCAGCCGCCGGAGTGGTCGTCTCGGGGGCTTTGTCTGCCGCCGTCTCCGGGGCGGGCCGGGTGGCGGTCGGCTGGCTGTACATGTCGATGCCGAACATCTTCAGCAGCTTGGGGTAACCCAGCAGGATGACCATGGACAGGACGATGAAGAGGATGGTGTTGCGCTGCATGGACAGGGATTCTCTCTGGACTTCGGAGGGGGGCCTGGGTTTAGCGGACCGGGTCGTGGCCCCCGGGGTGAAACGGGTGGCAACGCAATAGCCGGCAAGCGGCCAGCCAGGCTCCGCGCAGCAGCCCGTAGCGGGACACAGCGTCGTGGGCGTATTCGGAACAGGACGGAAAGAACCGGCAGCGCGGCCCCAGAAACGGGGAGATGCCGCGCTGGTAACCGACGATCAGCAACAGCCCGGCGCGGCGCGGCAGGCGAAGGAGACTGGAATATGCGGGATTGAATCGGGTCACGAGGGCAGAATCCGTTCCACCAGCAGGCGGCAATGCTTGATCACTTCCGGCCATGCCAATTCCGCTACGCTGCGGGTGGGCAAAACCACCAGATCCACGCCGCAAGAACTGCTCGCCAGCAGAGGCCGCAACGCCTCGCGGGTGCGGCGGCGGATGCGGTTGCGGCCCACGGCGCGGCGGGACACCTTGCGACTGACCGGCACGCAAAAACGCGGGTGGGACAGCCCGTTGGGCTGGTAGATCACCCGAAAAAAGGGGGTCTGCAACCGCTGGCCGGACCGGAACACCCGGCTGATGTCCGCGCTACGGGCGAGCCGCAGGTCCCGGAAACGGACCAGCAACAGAACGTCGACCGGGGTCAGACGGCAATGCGCCAACGCCCCTTGGCGCGGCGGCGGGACAGTACCTTGCGGCCACCCTTGGTCTTCATCCGCGCACGAAACCCGTGGGTTTTCTTGCGCTTGGTGTTGGTGGCCTTGAACGTGGTTACCGACATGACAAACCGTCCTTCCGTGGCGCCCCCCGCAAGCAGCGGGCGGGCCGTACAACGATGGCAAAACTCGAAAAAGCAGGAATACTAACGGGAGGGAAGGGGCGTTGTCAATGCGGCAGGCCCCGGACACTTCGGAAAGCCGTTGACTCCACAGGCCGTGAAACGGCACAATGCGCAGCTTCTTTTTGCCGCCGGAGTGGCGAAATTGGTAGACGCACGGGACTCAAAATCCCGCGGGGCTTGCTTCGTGTCGGTTCGAGTCCGACCTCCGGCACCACTTTTCTCCCCCCCTCACCGCACTGGAAGCTCCGGGGCCGCCCTGGGGGCCGCTTAACCGGCCGGGCGTGTGTCCAGAGGCACGCCACGCACCTCCACCCCGAACACACGCAGACCGCCAGGGACCACGGGTGGCAGCATGGCCAGCGGGCCGTCGAAACCGACCAGTGGCAGGGCAAAAAACACCTCGTTGTGTCCTGCCGTCAGGGTCGCGGCGTCGGTTTCCCACAGCCCATCCTCGCCGCCGTTGCGGAAGGCCACCCGCAAGGTGGCCGGAACCGGGCTTTCCAGCTCCAGGCGCACCACGGGCCAGTTACCGGCCCCCACCCGGAGCGGAGGCAGCGTGAAGGACTGCCCTTCCCGGTTGGCGACGACGATCCACCCCTCGGGCCGGGCAATGGTCACCAGCGGCGTGCCGTCCCGCAAAAACCGGAGGCGCAGCATGGCTTGCCGCACCTCCGGTTCCACCTGCGGTTCCAGCATGTAGAACTTGCGCTGCACGATCTGCTCGACAACGACGTCGGGCCTTTGTGCCATGTTCCGCCCTGCCAGCACCTGGTCCATGATCTCCTGCGTGAACGGGTTGACGATGTAGACCGCCTCGGCAAAGTGGTCGGTCAGCAGCGGCAGCATGGCATCGGCGAAGGAGTCACGAAAAAACACCGCGCTCGGCAGTCCGTCCCGTCCACACTCCGTGCGCACCGGGCCACGTTCGGTGAACCAGGTAAAATTGCCCGCAAAGGAAACTTCCTCGTGTTTCCGGCAGGTGTCGAAGCGTGGCGTCAATCGGGGGAGCGGCTCGGTCAGCGTGTCGCTCAGGTCAAACAAACCGGCCAGCCCGCCGCCCGCAACCACCCGGGTGTCCAGCGTGAAGTCAGCCAGGGAATGGGGCGCGCTGGCCGGGAAATCCGTTGCGATCCGCCGCATGATCTCCCGATAACCGACATAGGCCCCCAGATCGCCCCAATGGGTATCCGTCTTGCGGTACAGAAGGTGGGGGGAGGCGGCCTTCTCCGCCAGCAGTGCCGGGCGCAGGTCCAGCACCTCCACGCTGGAGTGTGCCGCCATGTGCTCGACGAACTGGTCCAGCCGCGCCGGGTGGTTTTGGCGGGTGATGCGGTCGGGCATGAATTCGCCGTAGACGACTTCTTTGTCGGGAACCACCACGAACAGGTAGCGGATACCCCGCTCGCCCAGCCAGTCCCGGCGTGCCTCCAGGGTTTGCTGCCAGACCACGAGTTGTTCCGATGTGAACGGAAATTCCCGCCGGTAGCTGCGCAAAGAGGCCTCGTGGGCGTAGAACAGCCAGCCGTTTTTTCCGGCGATCGCCAGTGGGGAAGGCGAGGTTCCCAGCCCGAACAGGACCACTCGGTTGTGCATCCGCACCAGGGCGCGGCGCAGTCCCATGTGATCGCCGAACCAGGACTCGAACCGTCCGGGCCACACCCGCAGCGCGCCGACGTCTCCGGGCGCCCCGGGAAAGTCGGCCATGCGGCGTTTTTCCACCTGTTCCACCGCCGCGATGTCCTGTGGCGAAACCAGCGGCAGGTTGATCAGCGGGGCCACGAGTACGGCGAGGAAAAATGCCGCCAGCAGCAGGTTGCGCCCCAGGGCGCCCGCCCCGGATCTCATCCCCCGTTTCCGTCCCCGGCGACCAGCCGGGTGGTGGGGGTGGGCACCGTGGTGTCCAGACGCCCGGCCCGCACCTCGGCCGAGTGGAGAATGAATGTCCCCTCACCGCTGCCAAGGCGGATCAACAGCCTCCCCACGCTGTGTACGGAAGGAATCTCGAATACCGCCTCGCCCCTGCCGGCGGATACCGGCACCTTGAAGCCCCGCTGGGCCGGGGAGCCGGGTTCGGTTCCCGGAATCTGGTACCCCACTCCCAGAACGGAGTCGCTGGGGCTGGTGAGTGCTAGGTGCACCACCGGCCAGCGATCTGCTTCCGGCACGGTCAGTTCCAGGGCGATCACCGGGTTCGGGCCCGTGGGCTGCAGGCTGAAGCCGTCCTCGTCCCGGGTGACCATGACCTGCTGAATCGGGGTCGGCGTGGTTGTGAGCATGTTGCCAGGTGAGGCCATCGCGAACTGGCGGCGGGCGGTGGAGGCCAGGAATTCCAGGTCGGCTCCCAGCAGGAGCATGGAGAATTTGCGTTCCACCAGTTGATCAATCACCAGGTCGACCGGCTGGCGGGCCACCACTTGCCGGATGGTGGAGAAGACCTCCACCGAGGGGTGTTCGGCGCTGTTCAGCCAGACATAGGTGACGTCGGCAAAAGTGCGGGCGAACAGGGGAATCTGTGCATTGGCGAAGGAATCCCGCAAGAACAGCACATGGAGCGGGGCCGCCCCCTCACAGTGGGTGGAGAAGGGGGCCTGAGACGGGACGAAGGGCGCGCGCAGGGTCAGGGACACGGGGCTACGCCGCCCGCATTCACCCGCCGTCGCCTCGGGGATGTCCACCACCTCATCCGTGAGCCAGGCTGCCAGGTGGATCTGGTCTGCCACGTCCCCACCCGGCGAGGGATGGCGCTGGAAACCCACGGCCTCCGGCTCCAGAGGGTGCAGGGACGGGTACCACGCCGCCAGCCGCTCCACCACTGCCCGATACCCCAGGTAGGCCCCATAGCCGTTCCAGTGGGTGTCGGTCTTCATGAACAACGGGCCGAACAGCGCCTTTTTCGCGAGCAGCGGCGGGCGCAGATCCACAATTTCCACGTCCGAGTGCACCCGCATGTGGGTCAACAGGTGGTCCGTGGGAGTCGGTCCGACAGGGGTATCGCGGACATACTCGGGATAGATCGACTGTTTATCGGGGGGGACCACGAACAGGTAGCGGATGCCCCGCTCGGCCAGCCAGTCCCGTCTGGACTCCAGGATGCGCTGAAAATCGGTCACCACAGCCGGATTCATTGCGGGGAGTCCGCGGAAGGACTCCATGGCCCCCCCGCCAAAGAACAGCCAGCCGCCCCTGCCCACCGCGACCTCGGGGTTGGGGGAGCTACCCAGCAGGTGCATCAGTATCAGGGAGTGGGTTTGCACCAGCGGTCCGCGCAGGCCGAAATGGTCGTTGAACCAGGCCTCGAATCCGGCGGGGAATGCCCGTGCCGCCGCCATGCTCACGGGCGCGGGGGGGAAGGCAGCCAGTTTGCGCTTTTCCGCCATGCTGACGGCGTCCTGCGGGGTGATGGCCAGAATCAGCGATGGCAGGGCGATGGCGAGGCAGAACACGCACGCCAGGGGCAGACCGGCGCGGTTTCCGAGCGTATTGCCAGAACCCGGCATCGGGTCAAAACCGGAAATAAATGAAGGGGTTGTAGGTTCCGGCGGCGAGGGCTGCGGCGGACAGTACCAACATCACCAGAAGCACCAGGTCGGTGCCCCACAGCAGGGCGAGGGGGGCATTGCCCGTGGTGATGGTCGGTGCGTGGCCGGGTTGCTTCGGTGTTGTCCCCGTGTGGCCGAGCTTCCGTGCCAACCACGGGGCCACCGGGGTGGCGGCCACGGCCCCTGCCAGCAGGGCAAAGCCGACCTCTCCGGTGAGGAACAGCCCGACGCTCTGGGTGCCGGTGCCGTGGGCGAAGCCGACCATGGCGGCCAGGTGGGTGAGGGTGGCGGACAGGGTTTCGATGCGGAAAAACACCCACGCCACCATCACCACCAGAAGGGTATACAGGTGTTGCACCGGAGCCCAGGTCCGGCCCAGCAGCCGCCCCAGGGGAGAGCGTTCCAGCCCCAGAAACGCCCCGTGCAGCAGGCCCCAGATGACAAAATTCCAGCTTGCCCCGTGCCACAGGCCGCACAGGAAGAACACCGTGAGGAGGTTGAGGGCGGTACGCCCCGGCCCCTTGCGGTTGCCCCCCAGGGGCAGGTACAGGTAGTCGCGGAACCAAGTGGACAGGGAGATGTGCCAGCGCCGCCAGAATTCGCGGATGGAGCGGGAGATGTACGGATAGTTGAAATTCTCCGGAAAGGAAAATCCGAACATGCGGCCCAGGCCGATGGCCATGTCGGAATAGCCGGAAAAATCGAAATAGATTTGCAGGGTGTAACAGACCACCGCGAACCAGGCCAGGGATGGAGTCAGTTCCGCCCCCGGCAGGGCGAACACCTGATCGGCGGCAGCCCCCAGCGGGTTGGCGAGCAGCACCTTCTTGCCCAGTCCAACGATGAAACGACGGGCGCCGTAGGCGAAATCGTCCAGAAAAACCGTGCGTTCCACCAGCTGACGCGCCACGTGGTGGTAGCGCACGATGGGGCCGGCGATCAGCTGCGGGAACATGCTGATGTACAGCGCCACATGCCATGGGTCGTGGCGCACCGGCTCCTCGCGCCGGTAGACGTCGATCAGATAGGAGATGGCCTGAAAGGTGAAAAACGAGACGCCGATGGGCAAATGTACCGGGTCCAGATGGAGCGGGGTCAGGCCCATGCTCCCGCGCAGGGCGTTCAGGTTGTCGGTCAGGAAATTGGCGTATTTGAACGTTCCCAAAAGCAGCAGGTTGGCGGCAACGCCCAGGGCCAGAGCGCGGCGTGCGCCGGGGCCATCCCGGTACTGTTCCAGCAACAGGCCGCACAGGTAGTTGGCGGAGATGGACAGCACCATCACGCTGACGAAAAACATCTCGCCCCAGGCGTAAAACACCAGGCTGGCGGCCAGCAGGACGGGATTCTTGGCCTGGCGCGGTGCCATGGCATAGAGCACCAGCACCAGAGGCAGGAACAGGAACAGGAAGACGGTGGAACTGAAGACCACGGAGGCTCACACACTCGGGTTTTCGCTGCGGTCCCCGCAGGGGCGCGTCGGGACACCGGTTCAGTATCGCCGATGAGCGGGAAAACTGGCAATGCTGCCTGTGACCGGTCCCCGGCGTGGCGTCCGGGGTATAATCGTCCTCGGCTGGCTTTTTCCCCGGCGTCACAGATGGACCGATGGGGTGGCGCTGGCGGGACGGCAGGCGGGTCGGTGGTGTCCCGGACCGGACTGTCTCACCCGTTCGTGAGGCACGAAAATCCGGATAATTAAGTCCACTAGCAGGATAAGTCACTTCAAGATGACAAGGCCCGGGAAACATTCCGACAAGCGTCCCGAGGGGCGTCCCGAAGAACATCCGGGAGACACCGCCAGGCGGGCCCGGATACTGGTTGAGGCACTGCCCTACCTGCGTGCCTTCCACGGCCGCACCGTGGTCATCAAGTACGGCGGTGCGGCCATGGTGGACGACGACCTCAAGCACCAGTTCGCCGAGGACGTGGTGTTGCTCAAATATGTGGGCATCAACCCGGTGGTGGTTCACGGCGGAGGCCCGAAAATTTCCGCCACCATGCAGCGTCTGGGGCTGGAGGCGCGCTTTGTCGACGGCGTGCGGGTAACCGACGCGGCCACCATGGAGGTGGTGGAGATGGTCCTCGGCGGGGTGGTCAACAAAGAGATCGTCAACCGCATTCAGCGTCACGGCGGCAATGCCGTGGGCCTGACCGGAAAGGACGGCAACCTGATCCGCGCCCGGCCCATGCGTGGTGCGGACGGCAAGCCTCTGGAACTGGGGCAGGTGGGGGAGGTAGAGGCCATTGATCCTCTGTTGCTCACCCATCTGGACCACGCGCGTTTCATCCCGGTGATCGCCCCCATCGGCGTGGACGCCACAGGTCTGGCCTACAACATCAACGCCGACCTGGTAGCGGGGGCGGTGGCGCACGCCATTCAGGCGGAAAAGCTGATCGTGCTCACCGATGTGTCCGGCATTCTGGATGCCGCCGGGGAGCTGTGTTCCACCCTTACCCGCCAGCAGGTGGACCGCATGATCGCCGCCGGTACCCTGAAGGGCGGCATGCTGCCCAAGGTGCGTGCCTGCTTCGACGCGCTGGACGGCGGCGTGGCCAAGGCCCACATCATCGATGGCCGGGTGCCCCACGCCCTGCTGCTGGAGTTGTTCACCGACACCGGCGTCGGCACCGAGATCATCACCGAGGCGGTCGCGTCATGAACCTCTTGCTGAATTTTGTGCACCGTCTGGCGGCGGGGGGCTGGGTGGGAGTGATGCTGGGGGTTTCCCTGCTGGTGCCCCCGGTGGTGTTCGGCAATCTGCCCCGGCGTGAGGCCGGGGAGGTGATGGGGCGCATCTTTTCCGCCTACTACCTGCTGGGCATTGCCTTGGGGATTCTGGCGTTGCTGGCCTTGGTACTGCTGGCCCTGCGCACCGGCTGGGGCCGGGAGCGGGTGGCGGCGGCGGTGATGCTGGCAGTGATGCTGGGAGCCTCGGGCTATCTGCGCATGGGCTTGGTGCCCCAGGTGTTCGCAGCGCGTGACCGGATGTACACCCTTGAAGATGCCGCCGCGCCCGAGGGGGTGGCGGCCCGCGCCCGCATGGGACGCCTGCATGCCCTCAGCGAAGGCATCAACGGCACGGTGTTGCTGTGCGGCATCGGCGTGCTGCTGCTGGGGGCGATACGGGAATCCCGGCTGGAGCGGGGAACCCTGCGCGACCCCCGGTCGGAGCAGGGGGGCGCATGAAGGGACGTTTGCACGGCAAATCCGCGTTGATCACAGGCGGCGGTACCGGTATTGGCGCAGGCATCGCCCGCCGCTTTGTGGCGGAAGGGGCGCGGGTGACCATTACCGGTCGGCGCGAGGCGCCCCTGCGGGAATTGGCCAGGGAACTGGGCTGCGACTACGCAGTGGGTGACGTCTCCAGTTCCACCGATGCGGCCGCCATGGTGCAGTCTGCCGTCGCGGCCCACGGCGGACTGGACGTGGTGGTCAACAACGCCGGGGTGGCGCGTTTTTCCGATCTGGCGGCGACCACTGACGAGGTGCTGGAGATGCATCTCGGCATCAACGTGCGGGGGCCATACTGCGTCACCCGTGCCGCCTTGCCGCACCTGCTGGAGCGGCGCGGCAACGTGCTGTTCATCTCTTCCACACTGGCCATGCGCGGCATTCCCGGAGGCAGCGCCTACGGCGCCAGCAAGGGGGCTGTCAATGCCCTCACCCTGCATCTGGCTGCGGAATTGTCACCCCGTGGCGTGCGGGTCAACTGCATCTGTCCGGCGGTGGTGGAGACCCCCATTTTCGAAACCATGATGTCTCTCGACGACGCCGCCAAGGTGCCGCAAAGCATGGCCTCCATTCACCCCATCGGCCGCGTGGGCCAGCCGACGGACGTGGCCGGGGCCGCCCTCTACCTGGTTTCCGACGAGGCCGCCTGGGTGACCGGCGCCGTCCTCACGGTGGACGGTGGGGTCACGGCAGTGTGAGCGTCGGCGTTCCGCAAACCACTGTAATAACGATGGAAAATACACGCGAGTCCGCCTCCGGAATATCCCCTGCGGTTTCCCGTGAAATCTCGGTGGCACTGCTCGCCTGGTACCGCGTCCACCGCCGCGACCTGCCCTGGCGGCGCAGCTCCGACCCCTACGCCATCTGGGTGTCCGAGGTGATGCTGCAACAGACCCGGGTGGAGACGGTAATTCCCTATTGGCAACGCTTTCTGGCGCGTTTTCCCGATGTTGTGGCCTTGGCGGCAGCACCGCTGGACGATGTGCTCAAGCTCTGGGAGGGATTGGGCTACTACTCCCGTGCCCGCAACCTGCACCGGGCGGCGGGCGTGGTGGTGGCGGAGCACGGCGGATGTTTGCCGGACACAGTGGCGGGGCTGCGCACCCTGCCGGGCATCGGCCCCTACATGGCCGGGGCCGTGGCCAGCATCGCCTTCGGCCGGGCGGAGCCGCTTCTGGACGGTAACGTGGAGCGGGTGCTGTGCCGCCTGTTCGCCATCGGGGAACCGGCGCGCCAGCCGGAAACTCGCCGCCATCTGTGGCGGGTGGCCGCCGACCTGGTCCCCGCCGAGGCCTCCGGAGATTTCAACCAGTCTATGATGGAGCTTGGCGCAACAGTTTGTTTTCCAAGGGAACCACGTTGTGTCACCTGCCCGGTGTCTCACCTGTGTCTCGCCCGCTCCGGGGGGGAGCCGGAGCACTACCCGGTGTTGCTGAAACGCCCCCCCACTCCCCATCACCCCATCGCCGTGGCGGTGGTAGCGGACGCCGCCGGACGGCTGTTGCTGGTGCGCCGCCCCGACAGCGGCCTGCTGGGTGGGCTGTGGGAGTTCCCCGGCGGGCGCTGCCACGCGGACGAGCCGCCAGAGGCGGGGGTGGTGGCACGGCTGGCGGAGCGCTTTACCCTGCATATCGTCCCGGTTGCTGCCCCGCCCCTGACGCCAGTGCGCCATGTGTTCACTCACCGTCGCGTCACTTTGTTCCCCTTCATCTGCGCCATTCACCCGGCCCATGCGGGTATTGTCACGCCGAAATTCCATGTGGAGCACCGCTGGGTGGCACTGCCGGACGTGGGGCAGTTCGCCTTGCCCCGGGCCCACCAGAAGATTGTGGCTCAACTGTCTGCCTCCGGGTTTGCCGCCTCCCGGCCCTCGGTGCCGAACCGGTTCGAGGGGGTGGCATGACGACTTTCCGCCTCAACGCCCCCTTCTCCCCGGCGGGGGATCAGGCCCGTGCCATTGCGGCCCTCTCCGCGGGGCTGGCGGCGGACCGCAGCGATCAGGTGCTGCTGGGAGTGACCGGCAGCGGCAAAACCTTCACCATGGCCAACGTCATCGCGGACTTTGGCCGCCCGGCTCTGGTGCTGGCCCACAACAAGACCCTGGCGGCCCAGCTTTATCAGGAGTTCAAGGCGTTCTTTCCCGACAGCGCGGTGCACTATTTCGTCAGTTACTACGACTATTACCAGCCGGAGGCGTACATCCCCAGTTCGGACACCTTCATCGAGAAGGATTCCGCCATCAACGACGCCATCGACCGCATGCGTCACGCGGCCACCTCGGCCCTGTTCGAGCGCAACGACCTGGTGATTGTGGCCTCGGTGAGCTGCATCTACGGCCT
>Ga0224495_10000766_pt1 | contig 24528 bp, 21 predicted proteins | sample SF_Jul11_sed_USG_FD_168128 | JGI IMG/M metagenome (GOLD analysis project Ga0224495, IMG submission 168128) | Sediment microbial communities from San Francisco Bay, California, United States - SF_Jul11_sed_USGS_4_1 | ecosystem: Environmental > Aquatic > Marine > Sediment | place: USA: California...
ACGGATGATTTGTTCCTTGCCGAGGATCCAAAAAGGATCGAGGCCCAGATCAAATACGCAAAACATTTGAATCTGAATACCCTGCGGCTGGAAGGATTCTGGGGGAGCAGCAAAACTCTATATGATCTGGCCGACCAATACGGCATACTCCTCATGGCAGGATGGAGCTGCCACTGGGAATGGGAGGACTACGCAGGAAAACCAGTGGATGAGTTCGGAGGCGTTCAAACAGCAGAGGAGATGGATTTGATCTCTCGTTCACTGAGGGACCAGGTTGTATGGCTGCGCAACCACCCTAGCATATTTGTATGGGTTCTAGGCAGCGATAAACTGCCCCGTCCTGAGCTAGAGAAAAAATATTATGCCGATCTCAAAGATACAGATCCAACCCGTCCTACCCTGGCCGCCTGTAGTTACAGGGAAAGCGCAATCAGCGGCCCGACAGCAGTGAAGATGAACGGGCCTTATGATTACGTTACTCCAAACTATTGGTATGTCGATAAAACCAGCGGGGGTGCATTCGGATTCAACACTGAGACAGGACCGGGCCCGCAGCCGCCGCCACTGGAAAGCATCCGTAAGATGATACCAGAAGATCATCTGTGGCCTATCGACGATTACTGGGATTTCCACTGCGCACGGAACGAGTTCAACACGCTCGACCGGTACCTCCACGCCCTTAACAACCGTTACGGCGAACCTAAATCTGCGGCAGATTTCACCTATGTAGCCCAAGTGGCCAACTATGAAGCCATCCGAGCCATGTTTGAAGCGTTCGGAGTGAATAAGCCCAAAACTTCAGGCATCATCCAATGGATGTACAACTCCGCCTGGCCTTCGATGTTCTGGCAGCTCTTCGACTACTATTTGATGCCTGGCGGTGCCTTTTACGGCGCCAGAATAGGTTCAGAGCCCCTCAATATTGTCTACAATTACGCAGACAAAGACATTTACATCGTCAATGATACGCTCCGCGCTTTTGGCGGTCTGAAAGCGGAAATCCGGGTCCTCAATTTCGACTCGGAGATTCTTCTCTCTGAGGACATTGAGGTCAGTATCGGAGAGAATCGGTCGAAGAAAATCCTCGAGATCCCCCGGTTGGAGGATCTGAGTCCTGTCTATTTTATCGATCTACGTATCAAGGATGCGACTGGAACGACCTTGGGCCGAAACTTCTACTGGCTCTCCACAAAAGAAGATATCCTGGACGAGAAAAATTCGACTTGGTTTTATACTCCCAATAAGGCCTTTGCAGATTTCAGCAGTTTAAAAGATTTGGCAAGAGCTCAAATTGTCGTCAGCCACCAGTTCAGAGATCTTGGAGACGAGCAGGAGATACAGGTTACGTTTCAAAATACCTCAGAATCGATTGCCTTCTTTATCGAGCTGAATGTGTGTGGTTCAGAGAGTGGACATTCGGTCTTGCCCATATTCTGGGATGATAACTATATCTCCTTGCTGCCAGGTGAGACGAGAGAGATTCTTGGCCGTTTTTCCAAAGAAGATCTCAGGGACGAGACTCCCGCATTCCGCTATAGCGGGTGGAACTTGAGGAGCGAGTAAGGTCCGTCCATAGGGATTAAAATTAGACAAGGTGTGTTTGAAATCTATAGACGAGGAGAAGAAAAATCGTGAAAAGAAATTATTTCATTGTCGGATTAATTCTCCTGATATTTTTTGTCATCTCTTTCCTGACTAACATCCTCGGTCCGCTGATCCCGGACATCATAGACAGCTTTGATTTGAGTCTGACTCTGGCAGGCTTTCTCCCGTTTTCTTTTTTCATCGCCTATGGAGTGATGTCCATTCCTGCTGGTTTCTTGGTCGAAAGATACAAGGAGAAACGGGTCATCCTCTTTGCCTTTATCATCGCCTCTATCGGCGCACTCCTGTTTGCAACAATCTCTGATTTTCCCGCAGCCATGGTTTCTCTGTTCCTGATCGGCCTTGGAATGGCCATGCTCCAGGTGGCCATTAATCCGCTCCTGCGGGAGTCGGGAGGGGAAGAGCATTTTGCCTTTAACTCGGTTTTGGCCCAGCTCATTTTCGGCTTGGCATCGTTCATTAGTCCTCAAGTTTATACCTATCTGGTCCAAAATCTCCAGGATTATAAAGGTGAGGGGAACATGATCATCGATGCTCTCTCAAGGGTTGTCCCTGCAGACCTGCCTTGGACTTCCCTGTACTGGGTCTTTACTGTTATCACGCTGGCCATGATTCTGATCATTGCCTCCTTAAGGTTTCCCAAAGTGGAGCTCAAGGAAGAGGAGCGGGCAGGTGCCAAAGAGAGCTATCCTCAGCTATTCAGGAACAAAATGGTGATTCTCTACTTTTTCGGCATTTTTGCCTACGTCGGCTCCGAACAGGGAGTAGCCAACTGGATTTCAAAATTTTTGGCCACCTATCACGGGTATGATCCCCAGACAGTGGGTGCTGATACGGTTTCCTATTTCTGGGGACTGCTGACTGCCGGCTGTTTGCTCGGATTGATCATGCTGAAAATTTTCGACAGCCGAAAAGTGCTGATCTGGTTTACAAGTGCTTCGCTAGCCAGCCTAACCTTTGCTCTTTTCGGGCCAGGAAAAACCGCATTGATTGCCTTTCCTCTGGTCGGATTCTTTGCATCCGTGATGTGGTCGGTGATTTTCTCTCTGGCCCTTAATTCGGTGGAAAAGCACCACGGTTCCTTCTCAGGCATCCTGTGTACCGGTATCATCGGTGGAGCTATCATACCCCTTATCATCGGATGGCTGGGGGACATGCTTGGCCTGCGCCTCGGTATGACATTTCTGTACTTGACGTTGGGTTATATCCTGATCATCGGCTTCTGGGCAAAACCTTTGATCAGCAATGTGACTTTTCGTGACAAAAAAAAGGCCAAACAAAATATTGCATGAAATTTGTAAGGGAGAACATCATGGCCGGTGAAAACATAATCGGTGTCGATTTAGGGGGAACAAAGGTCAACACAGGGAGAGTCGAAGAGAATCGCGTTGTGAAGCACTGCTCATCCCACATAACCACCCAGGGTGAAATGAAAGTCATCCTGGATGAGATCGAAAGATCCATAGATAAAGTGTTTGATCCAACTGTCGCAGGCATCGGGATAGGCGTTCCGAGTGTCGTGGATGTGGAAAAAGGGATTGTTTACAACGTGCAGAATATTCCCTCATGGAAGGAAGTCCCTTTGAAGGGAGTACTGGAAGATCGTTTTCAAAAGCCAACCTATGTGAACAATGACGCCAATTGTTTTGCAGTCGGGGAAAAACATTTCGGCAAAGGGAGGAAATACCGGAATATGGTCGGCGTAACACTAGGCACAGGCCTGGGAGCTGGGATCATAATTGACCACCGTTTGTATTCGGGTACCAATTGTGGAGCTGGAGAATTCGGCTCCATATCTTACAAGGATCAGATTATCGAGTATTACTGCAGCGGACAGTATTTCATCCACGAGCACGGACTCAAAGGACTAGACGTCTACGAAAAAGCAAAATCGGGTGATGAGGAGGCTTTGTCCATTTTCGAGCAGTACGGCGTCCATCTGGGCGAAGCGATAAAAACGATCTTGTTTGCGGTTGATCCCGAAGCTGTTATCCTCGGTGGTTCAGTCAGCCGATCCTTTCCTTTCTTTGAAAGGGCGATGTGGGAACAAGTCCAAACCTTTCCTTACCAAAAGTCATTAGACTGCCTCGTCATCGAAGTATCCGAAGAGCCTCAGATCGCCATACTGGGTGCAGCAGCGCTCTATTATGACGCGAAATTGGGGTCATGAATCTGGAAGAAAAAAATAGAGGGGGTAAACGATTATGAAATTCCTACGCATCCTTTTTTTAATGTGTCTTATCGGGATTATCGGATGGACACAATCACAAGGTACGGCTGATGATTCATTGGAAGAAATGCGTTCTGGGAAGAGCTTCATCCGCACAACTGTCTACTCGGAACAAGAAGACATGGAGATTTTAAGTCTTTTTAGAGGACTGCGAGTGGCCGATGTCTCCGATGGCATGGACAAGTCCGGTCTGCACAGTATCGGACTCGTTGACCCAAAAATTTTACCGTTGTGGAAAGATCCCGAACACTTTGCCCACAGGATTGTGGGTATTGCTGTAACCGCTCGTTATGTTTCCACCCAGAGGCCGCCAGCCGGAGAAATGGAGCCGTCTCAATTCGATCTGTGGGAGAGTCAATTCTATACAGACTATTCCTCAGAACCTTTTGCTGACCTTATCCGGAAGGGAACGGTTCTCGTCATAGACGATGCCGAAAATTCTGATGTGGGAAGTATCGGTTCATACAACATCATGGATTGGGCTTCCCGGGGCTGTGTGGGTGTGGTCACAGATTCTTCGGCACGGGATACCGATGAAATCATCGCTGTCAAGATTCCTCTCTATCTGCGGAAACCCGGCAGAGGCATAAGGCCCGGACGCAATGAGATTGAATCCGTTAACCGCCCCGTGGAAATCGGAGGAGCCTTGGTCATGCCAGGTGACGTGGTTGTCGCTGACGGGGATGGAGTCATCGTCGTGCCACGAAGACATGCAAAAAAAGTGGCTCTTTTTGCCCGAGAAATCATGGAGAAAGACAAAGACGGTCGACGGGAGCTTTATAGAAAGTTGGGTTTACCGTTAGACGAATCGGTCAAGAAATGACATTTTAAATATTGAAAAGATTTTGTCCCTTTCATCGCCCACTCATCAATTTTTGTTTAGGCTGCATAGAATTCCAATGGTATAATCCTTGTTAGAAAAAGGGAGTGGAGATGACTCCAAAAACATCCCACATATTTAAGGTTTGCTTACTTTTTATCCTGATTTTATGGCAGATTCCCTGCCTGTCTTCCCAGTCGCGGCAGGAATCAGAGGACACAACCTTCCAGAAGGGGATGGCTTTCCCCACCTGGATAGCCGGACAGTACTGTACTGCCCCATCAGACGAATCTCTCAGGATTCTCGCCCAGACGACCTGTACAGAATACGTGCAGCTCGTGCCAAGCTGGTATCAGGAGGACCGATTTTCGAACGCGATGCATCCCGACTACGAAGGGATGACGGCTCGGATGGACTGTCTAAGGCACGCCATCCACACAGCCCGAAACTTCGGCCTTAAGGTTATGCTCAAGCCCCACGTCGATGCCTCAAGCGGTGACTGGCGGGGAACATTTCAGCCAGAAAATCCCGAGACCTGGTTTAGCAACTACACGGAGATGACGAAATCCTTTGCCCAGCTTGCCCAGGAGGAGAAGGTGGACATCCTTTCTGTGGGCTGTGAATTCGTCGAACTGACCGCCTCAGATTATACCTTGGCTTGGAAGGAACTTATCCAGGATGTCAGGGAAGTCTATGATGGTCCTCTCATCTATGCCGCAAATTGGGGCAGGGAATCCCAGCAGGTCGAGTTCTGGGATGCGCTCGATTTTATCGGGATTGACGCCTATTTTGAGCTGACCGACAAAGCCGACCCCACGATGGACAAGCTGTTGGAAGCCTGGACGGGACAAACATGAGGCCATGGGATTGGGAGGCGAGTGGTGAGGTCGATCTGGCTGAGCATGCCTCGTGCTACCAAGCTGTCATACGAGTGTTTGGCGACAAACCTTGGTTTAATGGCATTTACTGGTGGAACTGGGAGCCTAATCCCTTGCTGGGAGGTAAAGCGGACAACGGATATACGCCTCAAGGAAAGCCCGCAGAAGTCATCCTGAATAGGTGGTATTGTGGAGATAGGCTGCGTAAGAAAGGAATCGTCAGACGCTAGGCTGAATTATGCGCTCTTTTTTTTTCTGTACAGAAGATGAGGCTTCCCGACCTCCTGTTTATGTTCCCAAACCCATTTGTAATAGTCTTTCCTTTTGAGCAGCTCTGACGCATCCGAATCAATGATGACTTTTACTTTGGGATGGAGTTGTAGTGCTGAGGCAGGACAAGAGGCTGTCACAGGTCCTTCGACCATATGAGATATGGCCTCGGCCTTCTCCTCCCCCACTGCAACAAGAACGATCTCCCTAGCTTCCATGATTGTGCCAATGCCCATGGTGATCGCAAACCTCGGTCCATCTGTGCTTCCAAAATTATCCCTGAGGGTCTCATCGGTGAGGGTCTTCACCCTTGTTCTAGCCTGAAGCGATGAGGAGGGCTCATTGAATCCGATGTGTCCATCCCTTCCAATACCGAGGAGCTGGAGGTCGATTCCGCCCTTACTCTTTATGCTCTGCTCGTAATTCTCACATTCTTCCTCGACATCATCGGGCAAAGGATTCGGAATGAGCATGTTTTCTTCTCTTATGTTTATGTGTTTGAATAAATTTTCCTGCATGTAGAAGTGACAGCTCAAAGGGTCTCCGGGATCAAGCCCTAAATATTCATCCAGGTTAATACTCACAACAGAGGAGAAATCCAATCTCTTCTGCTTATGAGCCGCGATGAGATTTCGGTAGATTCCAATCATGGTTCGTCCTGTTGCCAGACCAAGCACAGCAGCTGGCTTTCTGTCTATCAAAGAAACGACTCTATCCGAAGCTTCTTTATAAACTTCGACCTCTGTAGGCAATATTATTATTTCCACTCAGATCTCCTTCATTATTTTCGCAAAAATTTCTTTTGCCACTCTTTCACTTTTACCTTCCACTTGGATTCTGACCACAGGTTCTGTGTTGGATGGACGGACATGGAGCCAAAAATCAGGATAATCCACTCTCAATCCATCGATATCCTGAACCTCTCCTTCTCTAAACTTCTGACTAACTTTGTGTAAAATCACCCTTGCTTCCCTAAAAGAGGCTTTGACCTTGTGTTTGATCATGAAATAATCCGGAAGTTCCTCTCTTAACTCAGAAAGTTTTTTCCCAGACCAGGCCAAGGACTCTAACAAGAGAGCCATTCCAGAAAAACTGTCCCGGCAGGTATGGATATCGGAAACAATAATTCCTCCGTTGCCCTCGCCCCCGATTTTTGAGCCCACTTCCCCCATTTTTCTGGTCACATTGATCTCCCCTACTTTTGACCGGAGAAGCTTGACTCCAGCCTGTCGAGCCACATCTTCAAGAACTCTTGAGGTAGAAAGATTGACCACCACTGGGCTCTTTTCCTTTGCCTTCAGAAAATAGTCCACAGCAAGGGCAAGAGTGTACTCTTCTCCGATCGGCACTCCCCGCTCATCCACTGCGGCCAGCCTGTCTGCGTCCGCATCCTGAGCAAAACCGATATCGGCTTTGTGCTTTTTAACAGCTCTGCACAAATCACCGAGGTTCTCGGCTACAGGCTCTGGATTCCGGGGGAATCCTTCCACAAGGTCACAGTTCACACAGACCACTTCGGCTCCGAGTGCTTCGAGAAATTTCTGCACATAAGGAGAGGCTGCGCCTCCGCAGGGGTCGACAACGGCTTTCACCTTTCTTCCCTTTATAAGATCTGTGTTGACAAACTGCCTGATTTTCATCTCGTGTATGGCAAAAGGCTCATCCTCCTTCTCAACTTTCTCAGGTTTCTCTATCCGTCTGAATCTTCCTTGGTAGTAGACATCCAAAAGCTCTTCGGCTTCGAGTGGAGACAGAAAATGGCCTCCTTTTCTGATCAATTTGAGGGCATTCCACTCGACGGGATTATGAGAGGCGGTGATGGAGATTGCTCCGTCTAGGTTCTTCTCTTTTGTATAAATCTGGAGGGAGGGAATGGGCAGAATGCCAAGATCTAAAGGCGAAGCTCCACAGGAGAGAAGGCCCGCAAATACAGCATTCTTCAGCATCTCAGCAGAAGGTCTTGTATCCGAGGCCACGGCAATCTTGCCACCGCCGATGTAGGTAGAAAACGCCTCTGAAAACTTTATGATCAATTGGGGAGTCAGGCTCTCCCCGACTATTCCTCGGATGCCCGAAATGCTGATCTTAAGGTCTGAAATTCTCACAGTCCTATCCTGTCCATCAATTCGTCTTCAATGGATCCGACCTCTTCTTCCTTCTCCCCCTCGATGGTTATCCTGAGCACGAATTCCGTCAGCGACGGCCTGATATTGAACCAGACTCCCTTCCTTTCCACTCGGATTCCATCTGTGTAATCCGGATTTTCTTTGCAATAGATCTCTTCCAACTTGTCCATAATCCGGTATGTTCTCTCTGGAGGAACATCGATTTTTGCCTTCTTTCTGTATAAATGAGGAAAAGGCTGGACCAACTCTGAGAGGTTTTTCCCTTCCCTGGACAAGAAGTCCAAAATCAAGGCCAGAGTCAACAGAGAGTCATATCCCAGAGAAAAAGACAATAGGCAGAAGCCTCCACTTCCCTCTCCTCCAGCCTCTGCTCCTTCAGATTCCATAATATGAACCACCGAGGATTGCCCGACCTTAGTGCGGGAAAGGATTACTCCGATGTTCTGCGCAGCCCAATCAGCCCAAGAAGTGGTCACGGTTGTGGTTACGGCCTTATTTATCTTACCCTCTAGGGAAAGAAGACAGAGAGGAAAAGTCATCTCCTCGCTCAAAGCCTCTCCTTTCTCGTTCACGAAGGAAATGCGGCTGCTGTCTGAATTCAGCAAAAAGCCGAGGTCTGCCCCTGTGGTCTTAACCACAGCCTCCACTTGAGGGGCATTTTCTACAGAGGGTTCGGGAGGATGGGGAAAGGGCTTTTCAGGATCGTCGTTAATAGGGATGAGATCGAGGTTGAAGAATTCACCAAAGTCCTTGAGATAGGTTGAAGCCGCCCCGTTGCAAGGGTCGACTACAACCTTGTAGCTCATTTTCCTAATCCGTTCGGCATCTACGATATCAGCTATCTCTCTGAGATAAAGATCCAAAGGAAAAGTCTTGGGTTGAGGATGTCCCAACTCCTTCCAAGGAACATTATTGAAAACTCCTGCTTCATAGATGTTAAAGACTTCAGATCCTTCCGAGACATCTAGGTAATCTCCTCCGGTATCCAGGAGTATGATAGCGTTCCAGGAAAGCGGATTATGGCCTCCGGTAATGGAAATTCCCCCTGCGAATGGTTCCCTTCGCATTAAAAATTGAAGAAAAGGCGTAGGAAGCATGCCAAAATTTGCACAATCAAGTCCGCAAGCTATAACCGAAGAGAAGACAGCCATTTCGAGCATGCGGCTCGAGCAACGAGGATCCCTGCAGAGAGCAATCTGTCCCTCCTCCAAATAGGAAGAAAAGGCAGAGGAAAATTTCGAAGCCACATCGACATTAAGTGCTCCAGGAACCTCCCCTCTAATCCCCGAAACACTGATCCTGAGTCTATCTCTCATTTTCCTGCTCTTTCACCCGGAACTCAATCCTTAGCTCCTCTATTTTCTTACATACAAAAGCAAACTTCAATGAAACTTTTTCTGGAAGAAATTTTTTGGATATTATACTCTTTCGGCAATGAACCTCAACACCTTTGATCTGCTCCTGATCTCTGGATATCTTATCTTAGTGGCCTTGATCGGATTCTGGATCAAGAAGAAAGCCACAAAGAAACTGGAAGCTTATTATCTAGCCGGACGGAATGTGCCCTGGTGGATGCTCGGACTCTCGGGATGTTCGAGCTCCGTTGACATCGTGGGTTCGAAAGGCATGATCAGATGATATTTATTTTCTTCATAAATGGAATTCATCGTTCCTGATTTTTTGCAATACCTATAAGATGGGCACTCACACCGAGCAGAGACGGCTCATTCTCCACAAGCCTTAGGAATTTCAGGAGGCGTTTCCTCCGCTCTTCATCCTTCCAGTCAGCTTCAAGATTGTGCAAAAGACCTCCCAGGCTCTCAACAGGTAACAATTTCTCCAAAATCAACCCTGACTCCTTGATCTCGGCTGCTATGTCTTCGGGGTGGTGAAAAAAGGCAGACATGAAATAGGCAGGATTTTCGTCGAATTTTTTATAGTAGGCTGAGAGCTCATGGAGGATTGTTGTTTTTTCTTTTGCTGATTTGGGCATGAAAAAATCTTTTACTTTTTTATGATCGAGCTGGCAGCGACGTTCGCCACTCGGCTTCGCATGGACACAATTTCCCCTTTATCATCAGGATGAGCCCGATTGGTCAAAAAGATCACGAATGTCTCTGTATCCGGATCGATGATTATAGATGTTCCTGTGTATCCTGTATGACCAAAAGCATTCGGTCCAAAGAGATCCCCTTGATTGGTCGAAAAGGAAGAATCCAGGTCCCATCCAAAGCCCCGTCCGGCAAAGTCCACGATTCGATAGACTTCTCTTATCCGTTCCACTGCCAAAGGACTCAGGACACGCACGCCCTTGAACTCTCCCCCATTCAGCATCATCTGGGCAAAGATCGCCAGATCATCCGCCGTGGAAAAAAGTCCTGCATGGCCAGAAACACCACCCATTAATCTTGCCCGGGGATCATGGACGATCCCGACAAGAGGTTTCCCATCGACCACCTCAGTCGGGACACAACGAAGATAGAGATCTTCAGGAGGTGTGAAAAGTGTATGATTCATATTCAATGGCCTAAAGATATTCTCTTCAGCAAACTCGGCTACAGTCTTTCCCGATACTTCTTTGATAATATAAGATAAAAGTATGTAACCAAGGTCGCTGTAAAGAAATTCCTTGCCTGGGGGACTCAGTTTTTCCATTTGTGCTATATGCTCGACCATTGACTCCAAGGCAACCGATTCCCCGTACTTATCTTTTACCTCCTCTGTAGTTACGAAAGGAGGAAGACCTGAAGTATGCGTGAGCAGATGCCAGATGTAGACATCCTCCTCTGCTTTCTCTTCCTCATCGACATAATCTACAAATTCAGGGACATAGTCCTTCACTTTGTTCCAAAGACGCAAGCGTCCTCTCTCGGCCAGGATCATGATCGAAGTGGCTGTGGCCACAGGTTTGGTGATCGATGCCATATCGAATATCATCGAGATATCCATCGGGGCAAGTTCTGGCACCCATTGGCGGTTTCCATAAGCCTTGCGCCAGACTATCTTTCCCTTTCTTGCCACCAAAAGATCGGCGCCTGGAAAGTCTTTCCGATCGATGGCCTCTTGGATAATATCATCCAAGAGCTGCAACCGCACTGAAGACATTCCCACCGATTCGGGTTTTGCACTCGGCAAATGGCTGAATTGGTTTTGGCAAGAGACGAGGAAGAGGACGATTAAACACATGAGAATTTTAGCGATCACTCTCATTCGATTGCCCTCAACAAGGAAGGATAAAACATATAACAAAGATACACTTTGGTGTCAAAGTCTAAACAAACTCTCCTATAGCGACCATTACAGATTTGCCGCCTACGAAAACATCGATCTCCCCTTCTTTTTCCGCAGCCTTTAAATAGAGAAGAGAAGGCCTGCCGATCTCATAGCCTTGTTCAACTCGGATATCGATCCGATTCTCACCAAAGTAACGATGCTTCACTAAATACCCTGCCAAGCACCCGTTGGCGCTCCCTGTGGCTGGATCTTCAGGGATACCGTAGTAGTCCATAAACACCCGTACACTCAGATCACTGTCTCCATGATGTGATTCAGGACAAAAAATGAGCGGCGCTTTTCCTTGGGTGCTCTCCACCAGAGCAAAAAACTCTCTAAAGCTAACTTTTGCCTTCTTAAGGTGCTCCAAGTTCTTGAGAGGAACGATGAAGAATGGAATCCCTGTAGAGACCTCCTGGACAGGGAACTTGTCATCCAATGCCTTCGCATCAAGGCTCAAGGACCTGGCCATGGCTTCCCTTTCAATAACCTGTCCAAAAACAGGAGGTTTCTGTTTCATCCATAATATATCTGGCGTTCCGTCTTTGTAATGGAAAGTCACAGGGATCTGCCCGATTTTCAGGTTTAAAATGACTTTCTCAACAGATTCCTTCAGAATCTCCTGCTGAATCACAAAAGCTGCCCCCAAAGTTGGGTGTCCAGCAAAAGGAAGCTCCTCTTCTGGCGTAAAAATGCGAACATCGAATCCTTCCTCTCTCTCCTCCTCAGAGAGTATGAAAGTCGTCTCCGAATAGTTCATCTCCTTGGCTATCCTCTGCATGTCTGAGTCCGAAAGATCTTTGGCGTTCCTGAACACACCCAGTTGATTCCCTGCATACTTCTCTTCAGCAAAAACATCCACGATATAAAATGTGAATCCCATTGCGAGTTTCTCCTTTCGATTATGCTATTCAGTTCCTTTCAGTATATCTGATTTCCATCACGAAACCCACAAGAAAAAAAGATATCATTAAATTGACTTTGTATTCTGGATGGATTATAAAATCCTGGAATTATTCCTTCTTGGTTTAGCCTCTACTCTGTTTACAGATGAGTCTAGGAATTTTGTCTTTGCTAGCTCTCCTTCCGATTATCTCTGTGTTTGTGCTGATTGTTTTGTTCAGATGGCCGGCCACCCGAGCCATGCCAGTGGCTTTTTTCATCACCTGCCTTCTTGCGCTAATTGTGTGGAAAGTGCCCTTTCTTCAGATAGCAGCCGCATCTCTCGATGGCCTGGTCACAGCAGCCTCGATTCTCTATATCGTGCTCGGAGCTGTTCTTCTTCTAACTCTCCTTCAGGAAAGTGGTGCCATCAATATCATAAGGAAAAGCATGTTCATGATCTCCCCGGACCGGCGAGTCCAGGCTATCATTGTGGCCTTTTTCTTCGGTTCATTCATCGAAGGATCTGCTGGATTCGGAACTCCGGCTGCCGTAGCTGCACCCATTTTGGTAGCAGTTGGTTTCCCCGCCATGGCAGCCGTGATGGTCGCTTTGATCATCCAGAGTACGCCTGTTTCTTTTGGGGCTGTGGGGACTCCAATTCTGATAGGAGTCAATGGGGGACTAAGCGGTCAAGTCGAAGTCACAAACTTTCTGACTGCACATCATATGGACTTCCCCACCTATTTGCATGCCATTGGGGCCAAAGTGGCCATCATACATGGAATCACCGGGACATTTATTCCTCTTATCCTGGTTGTTATGATGAGCCGATTTTTCGGCCGGAAAAGGAGCTGGACAGAAGGTCTTTCTATCTTTCCCTTTGCTCTGTTTGCTGGATTGTGCTTCACGGTTCCCTATACCCTGACCGGAATATTCTTGGGGCCTGAGTTTCCTACCCTTGTAGGATCCTTGCTTGGGCTCCTTATCGTCATCCCTCTAGCCAGGGCAGGTTTTCTCCTTCCCCGTGATACTTGGGACTTTCCATCACAAGAGACATGGCCCAAGGAATGGATCGGTCAGGAATTCAAACAAGAACTCGGAAATCACACCCAGCCGGATATCTTCAGAGCCTGGCTTCCGTACATTCTCGTTGCCCTTTTTCTGCTTGCGAGTCGGCTCTGGCCTCTTCTCAAAAACGCTTTAGGTTCTGTAACTCTGAGCTGGCATCAAATCTTCAAGACATCGATCAGCACCGGCTTCCAACCTCTCTATTTACCCGGATTCCTTTTCCTAATCGCTGCCTTTTTAACAATCATTATCCAAAAGATTTCGCATCATCAGGCTCAAAGAGCAGTCAAGCGATCTCTAATCATGTTGGTCGGCCCCTCCATTGCCCTCGGTTTTGCGGTCCCCATGGTCAAGATTTTTATCAACAGCGGAGTTCCAGGGGGCTTGGACAAAATGCCGGTGGTTTTGGCGTCAGGTGCTGCTGTTCTGTTAGGAAAGGCCTGGACAGGCTTTGCTGCTGTGATAGGTGCCATGGGAGCATTCATCGCAGGAAGCAATACATTCTCGAACATGATGTTCTCTCTGTTTCAATTCGCCACAGCACTTAAAATAGGAGCCATTCCGGGCGTTGTCGTTGCCCTCCAAGCCGTCGGAGGCGCTGCAGGAAATATGATCTGTGTTCACAATGTTGTCGCAGCATCGGCTGTTGTAGGACTGTTGGGAAGAGAAGGTTTGCTCATCCGAAAAACTCTCATCCCCATGACTTATTATCTGATAATGGCAGCCATAGTGGGGATTATTCTGCTTCAGGTCTTTAAGATTTGATAAATCTCCCTCTGTTCAGGAGTGAATGTTCCAGATTCGCAGGAGATGTGGTGAGTGGGTTGAGGGATATCGGAAGATATCCCTTCTTCAATCTTCGATTTTGACGATTCTTCCTTCCACTTTGTAATCGAGAAGCTTGTGCTTCTCTAGCCAGGCGATCAAAACTTTGTTTATCAGCACGCTTGTATTCTCGGACTCTGTCACAGCAAAACCGAAATATTTGTCTTTGGCCTGACCAACAAGGTAATTGTTACTCACAGCCGTATAGACTTTATCCGGATGAAGGACCTTCCCTTCTTTCACTAGAATCTCTCCGTTAATCCCAACAAAGTCAATTCTTTCACCGAGCGGCTTCGCTCCCTTTGGATAGTGTTTGTAGCGTAAACCTGACACCTGGAGTCTATCCCAATCTTTTTCGACATCATGCTCGAGCAGCTCTTTTATTTGGTTTCCTGTAAGTTTAAAAACAACCAGAGTGTTGCGGAAGGGAGAGACATGAAAAATATCGTTCTTGGTAATAGGGCCAGCTCTGATATCATCCCTTATTCCCCCGCTATTGTGAAAGCCGATCTCCGCTTTTGTTTCCCAGCGCATGGCATCTGTCATCCAATTTCCCAATGGATTTTCCACAGTCTTCCCATTTCTAAAGTGTTCTCTTGCCGCTTTTCCGATGACTTTCGCATATTCTGATCCGAGGGCTTCATCCACTTCCTTAATCAAGGAGATAATTTCTGGGGATGGTTTCAATTCTTCATCGGCCCAGAGCCAGACCTGTTTGTTTTCATAGTCCACGACTCTATCATTCTCCACTTCGACTTTAACATAGCCAAGGGTTTTTTGATGCCCGAAGGTCGATTGGACCAGAACTCCATCGACAACTTCGAATCTTCCATCATCCGATGCAACGAGTACGATATCGATGCCAGTCACATTTTTGGCTATTTCTATCCCTTCAGGGAATCCCCCATGATAAAGCACAACGATCAAATCTGAGTCTTTATCGAGTTCTGGTATTTTGGATTGAAGGGTTGTAACGACAGGAAAGACATCTAAACCATTGATACTTTCTCTCTGGACCTCTACCAAAAAATTCTCTTCCATGACACCCACAAATCCAACTCTCGTTCCCTGAATTGTTAAGACCTGATAGGGCTTCACCGGAAAAGGCTTTCCAGTCTCCTTGTACTCAATATTGGCCATCACAGTAGGAAACTTGGCTAATTTTACGAGGCTCAATGCATTATTTTTTCCTAAGTCGAAGTCGTGATTCCCCAAACACCAGAGGTCGCACTTCATTCTGTTCAAAAATTCGATCATCGCTCCGCCTGTCACACCTTCATACTCCAACTCAGCGGCCATAGTTCCGGTCATCAGATCCCCTAAATCAATCAAAAGCACGTTTTCTTCTTTGTCACGTAGGCTATTTATATAGTGAGAGGTTGCTTCCATTCCTCCGATTAACCGATCTCCACCGTTCAACTTCATTTTGTAGGGTTTGTAGATACCATGGGTGTCATTGGAATGAAGCAGGACAATGGTTTCTGCAGAGAGTGGGAGGATGAGAAACACAGAGAAGAGAAGAAAGAGGGTTGTAGAAAAGGTTTTTCTCATCATGAGGCTTATAGCACAGATAAAAAATTAATGTCAAATGAAACCGATACCCAGGCAATCGTCAGGATGAACGCGCTTGATAAGTGTTCTGTCTGGATTCAGGAAGGACACATCATAGAGCTCATCCGCAACACCCACTTGGTCATCAAGGGGATAGGTGATGAGATGAGGATTCTTATTATCAAGACCTTTCCTCTCTTATTTTTCTCTTTCCAGGCTGACCTCTCCCTGGCTGCCGTCTTCTGTTTCCCAGTAGCCGCTCATCTTATCGCCCTCAACCTTCAGTGTCATCCATACCGTCATAGACTCGTACCCACTAGGGATCGTGAAGTTGAAGGTCAGGGTTCCTTCTTTGAATTCGATATCCTCACACTCTGCTTCCTGAACCATACCTAAGGAGTCTGAAAGTGTTGCCGTGTATCCGCCCCCTTCTCTCTTGATGACAAGAATTAGCTCATCCGTCCCTTGGTCAGGAACTTCTGTGGATCCTTTCCATGTTCCAGTCAAGTCAACATCTCCGGCGTAAGATATGACAGAACATAAGGACACAAGAAAAGCAAAGAGCGCAAGATAGGATAATGTCTTTTTCATGGATTTCTCCTTTCTTCGGACCTCTCCTCTTGTAAGATCATTGACTAATACGTGTTTTGGACAGAAAAAGTTTCGAAATGGATGTAATACCTTGAAAATTTTAACAATCATATTTTTTTTGACCTAGGTAAGCACTTTTATTTCCTTGAGTGAAAGATCTGATCTCATTGAGAAGTGCGGCGACGGTTCCTCTCCATCCGAAGCCCATTGTGGAGGGTGGGAGGGTCTTGGCAAGGATGGAGGGGAACTGTCGCTGTGATGGATTACACCTTCATCATTAACTATCGCGGAAATAAATAGAGATGCTTTTTTTAATCTGGTCTTAGGAGGCAGCCGAGCCGGAATGGAGCTTATGCTTGGGTTCGCCCTTTTCCGAGATGATCTCTCCGTCTATGCCGATGACGATCTTCTTGATGTTGATGTTGGTGCCTGACATCTCTACGGCTCTCTCAACGATACGAACCAATCCAGAGCAACAGGGAACCACCATCGTGGCCACAGTCAAGGAATAGATGGTGTTGTTCTTGAGAATCTCAGCAATCTTTTCGACATATCCGGTCGTATCATCCAGCTTCGGACAGGCGATGATCAACTTCTTCCCTTTCAGAAGATCCTGATGAAAACTCCCTCGTGTAAAGGCTGTACAGTCGGCAGCTATCAAGAGATCACTTTGGTCGAAATAAGGCGCGTAGGGGGAAACTAGATGCAACTGGATGGGCCACTGGCTTAACTCTGAGGTTCCAGATATGGCCTTGCCTTCCTGAGATTGAGCTGGCTTTTTGATTTCCCTTGCCAGGCTCCCTGGACAGCCACAGGCTAAAGGAGGCACAGGCAATTCAGAAGAGCTATCCTGCCGAGCTTTTTCGGCTCCCTCCTCGGAATGGATTCCATGCACGTGGGCTGCCGCTTCTTTACCTCGGATCTTCAACACATGTTTGTAAGTTGCTTTGGGATCATAGGTTTCGCTTTCTCTCTCGATGATCTTCAAAGCTCCGGTCGGACAGACATCCAGGCAGGCTCCCATCCCATCACAAAATATTTCCTTGGCCAGAACCGCTTTGTTATCATCATCCAGAACCAATGCTCCCTCTGCACAGGCTTCTGTACACAAGCCGCAGCCATCACATGAATCCCTGTCGATTTCGATGATTTTTCTCTTTGCCATCTTATCTCTCCTCTCTCGCGATTTTGTATTCCAAGAACATAATAATTTGTGGAGAGAGAAAGTTCCTTGACTTAAGTCAAATACTTAAATATTTCTAAGTGCTCATGAGTCCACGGGCATAAGCTCTTCTCTTAGGGCGGGGCAGTCTTTGATTAATATGCTGTTCCCCTCAACCTTGATCAGGTCTTCTTCCTGCATCTGTTTGAGATTGCGGGAGAGTGTCTCACTAATCGTTCCCAGAATTTTTGCCAGCTCTCCTTTTTTGATTTTTAGCTCCACCAAACATCTCTGTTCTCCAGAGCAGTTGGATAAAAGATATTGAATGAGGCGCTGTCGAACCGTGCGGAGACCCAGTGATTCGATCTTATTGCTCAACACCACACATTTTCTTGCCAATAAATCCACAAAAAATTTAGCGATACTCGGATTTACCTCCATCTCTTTGCTGATTTTTCTCTTATCGAAAAACAGCACATCTGAATCTTTTACAGCTTGGGCAAAAACAGGAAACACAGGAGCCACAAAAACGATGGCTTCCCCGAGGAAACCTCCAGACCCAAGGCGAACCACCTCAACTTCTCTTCCCTGTTCGTCCATCTTGTAGACACGGATCTCCCCTGACTGGACATAATAAAATCCATCTGCCTCATCCTCCGCGTTAAACAGCATCTCTCCTTCCTGAAACCGCTTGAGATGACCTAGTCCTTTGAGGCTCTCCGGAATAGCCGTTTGTTTTTTGTTTTTTTCACCACTCTTCATAGTGTTCCTTTTCCATATTGTATTATACGTCTATAAGAAGAATCAGCTATACAGTTTCTCTCGAGAGATTTCCAGCGCGAGATTAAACTCGCCTGCAAGAACCTGTGCAGCCACCGAAGCGGCGAACTCCTTGGCTGTTTTGATACCCATTATGCGCAGTGCCTCCCTTCCGACAGGTGAAACCAGGCCTTCGCGCGAGGAAACAACCCCCACCTCGATGTTAGGCAACTCCACCCTGTAAACCACATCTCCCTTTTCGACCCCAGCGTAGATGTTTTGGAAAGAAGAAACGAGTGGGCTGTGCGGATTAACCTTGGTTGCTTTATAGATCGCGGGTATAATCTCACCGCCCATGCCCGAATAAAAAGGACATCCTAGTTTTTGGGCTCCCACACTATCGACTTCAACGAAAGCAAGGAATTTTTGCGGCTTAACCTTTAAAAGCTCTTGAAAATCTGACAGAGGAATCCTCACTTGAGCAGACGCGTATCTCCCCCTTTTGTTCCTAGGGCTGAGCTTGAGATCCCCATCATATCCTTGAGCAATCACACTCAATTGATACTCGACACCTCGCGTCTGGAGTTCCTTCTCCGCTTTTTTCTTGATATATCCCACAGCACGGGATATATCTCCGTGGCCACGGAAATTCAAGAATTCTGCTACAAAATCCACATAAAGGAAATATCCCCTTTGCGTTTCAGTCTGCTCAAACTCAACAGAACTGATTCGGCCGCCGAACTCTGACATCTCTTCCTGCATCTGTGTCTTGGCTTCAGGGAGAAAGGCCTCGATAACACTTATGGCTTGTCTTCGTAATTCTTCTGTCCGGAAAATGAACCCCAAACAACGGGCAGCCCGCCCGAAGTCAGCCGCCTTGATCTCTGCCCCATCGAATTTGTTAATCAGGAAGCATCCTCGAGTGACGCCAATGGGTCCGAGACCAGTCCCGTATACGAGCAGATTCGTGAATCTTTTCTCTATGTCGCCTTTGACGACAATCTGTCCCGCGTAGGAGAAATAGTCTTCGCTGCCTCCGATATAATTCGCAACGAGAGGAGCAAACACTCCTTGAGGTTTTAGATCTGAGCCACATAGGGAACATTTGTGATTCTCATCCCGAATATCGAGTTCCCAAACCAGATTGTCTTTTTCACAAAGAAATCGCTCCTTGTACGGCTTTTCTGGAATGTGAATAGACTCAAAAGTTTCTCCTGTTATGTTCTCTATAAATTGCTGACGCAAAGTGCTGCGGTTTTGAAGTTAGCTGGAGGCTTGATGCCGCAGGTCCCTTCGAGCACCTCCTCTACCTTCCATGGGGCGATTTGGCCCTTTTTTATCTTCTCGATGCACTCGTTTATAGCTCTGCTTTCTTCGTTTTTTCGAGTCTCCTCCATGATCACACCTTCCTCTTAATGTTCCACCTTCTCACAAGGCTTTCAATACAAGCCTGGACCAAAGGAAACAGTTCTTTTCGGTTTTCAGTATTGCCAGCTTGTTAAATCAGCTCCACGAGGTGCGCTCTTGAGCATACGATCCACAAATTTAGGGATAAACATCTGATGGTAGCGGAGGCGGGAAAGGGCATTCGGTAGGGTGTGATCACCGTTCCAGCAGTGCTCGGCTCGATCGCCGTAATCCACCTCTCCGCTGTAATAGGGGTCTTTGGTGCTTTCCAAGAATTCCTCGACCAAGTAAACGGCATTGTTCAGGTAATAATTATCCATATCCCCGCAGTAGATGTGAATCTTGCCCATGAGTCTGGGTCCCAAAGTCTTCCAGTCTCTCTTCAGTATAGAACCTAGATCATAGTTTTCCCGCCAATACTCGGCCACTCCATGATCGATCTCACCTGTCAGTTTATCCCAGATCGGCTTGGGGTAACCATCTTCTCCGACAGGAGAATACACAGCCTGCCAGATATCCCACTGGTCACCCGATCTGCCTTTGGTTGCAATGGCCAGTTCCCTGTGGTTCGTCTCCTCCAGAGTGCAACTCACTTCGCCTAACCAATTCCGTCTGCCAGGACGAGGGGTCTTCTTGAAGGCGCTCTTTAGATAATAGGCATTCTCATGCTCGTAGATGTTGACCAGACAGTACTGGCGAAAATCGATCGGATCAGGACAGGCCGCAAAGCAGCCGTTGTATTCATCGGGGTAAAAGACCTGGGCAGCAAGGGCTTCCCAGCCTCCTGTGGACCCCCCGTAAAGAGTCCTGGCCCAGCCCTCTCCTATTCCACGAAATTTTTCTTCGATGTAAGGAATCAGTTCATATGTGATGGCATCGCCGTAAGGTCCCAAATTGGCGGAATTCACTGCATAGGAATCGTCATAATAAGGATTGGCGTGCTGAATCTCGATGATGATGACTCGGGGAGTATCCAGTGCCGTCCACCACTCGTAGAATTTATAAGCATATTCCTGGACGGTCTTGTTGTAGCCCGGCCAGTCGAAACGAGCGCCGTATTCTGGTTCAAGATCAGAATCAGGAGGCTCTTCACGAAATCCGCCGAATGTGTATGGAAAATGGCCGTGATTGATAGCCAGCGGGTATCGGGCTTCGGGATGATCGTCAAAGCCTTCAGGCAAAAGAATGCAGGCACCCAGATACATGGGTTGGCCCCAAAACTCTGTAAGGAGCTTACTCTGGATTTTGATGTGCTTGATGTACTTTGTGTCTTTTGGCTCAGGAATTGGCGGAATTTCCTGGTCAAGGACAATCTCGATCGCCACATCTTTTTGAGTATCGATCGCCACTTTCTTTGGAGTGCTATAAAAATTGCCAGGCTTCCGGTTCCAGTGCTGTCCTTCACCCTTATCTGGAGGCAGTTTAACAGTATGACCATCTGCTCTGTGGAACGTCTCATAACGGTTGAACAGCCCTTGCACCCAATATTCTCCAGGCGGAATCTCTGAGATGCTTTTTAAGGGGTAGCCGAAGACATTGGCGTCGATGACGGCAGCCTCTCCAGGCTTTAGCCCATCCTGGTCAACTCCAAAGACGAGCTGTGTGTCTGGACCATCACTGATCTGAAACCGAGGTTCTTGGCTCTCATCATTAGAAATTAGCAAAAGCATACGTCCATCTAATGCTTCTGGACTTCGTTCCTCAGGGAACGAAAGCTCAAACCTCAATTGACTTTCTTGAACCTCTTGCTTCTGCTGGCAGGTCACCATCATGAGAAGCACAGCTGCGATCAGAAAAAAAACGAAAATTAGGTTTCTGAAATTTTTATCCTCCATGCGAAATCCCTCCATTTGGTCTTTTGGCCAGAATCATATTATTGAGTAATAAACTGGATGTCAAATAAACTTGATTTGACTGTTTATTCTTCATATATTTAACGACATGACCATACTCAAAACCATCCATGCCACTGCTCCGATACGCATAAACGACATAGGAGGCTGGACAGATACGTGGTTCTCAAAGGAGGGAAAGGTTCTTAATACAGCCGTCTTTCCTCTTGTAGAAGTGCGCCTTAAAGTGCTGGAGAACAAGGATAAGACTGACCAGCGGGTTTCGGTCCGACTGGAGAATTACGGAGAAGTTCTATTAATCAATCCTGAAAAACCAGCTTATGACCATCACCCTTTGATCCAAGGGGCTGTTAATTCTATAGCTATTCCTAAAGAAGTCATGCTTCATATCACTCTTTTCTCCCAGGCGCCTGCTGGAGGTTCCACAGGCACATCGGCCTCGGTCTGTGTCGCTCTTCTGGGAGCGCTGGATTATCTCACCGGAAGGAATCTCTCTGTTCATGAACTTGCTTCTCTCGCCCATCGAGTCGAAACAGAAAAACTCAATCTGCAGAGTGGAATTCAGGATCAATTGGCTGCTGCGTACGGGGGCATCTGTTATGTGGATATGTACGCCTATCCTGAGGCAAATGTCACAAAACTCGATATCAGCGAAACACTTCGACAAGAACTGGACCATCGACTCTCGCTGATCTATCTGGGACAGTCCCACAGCTCATCCGCCATACATGAGGAAGTCATTGCTTTTCTTGAGGAAAAAGGATCTCAATATTCGATAATCAAACAACTTAGAGCCTTGGCCGAACAGGGAAAAAATCATTTGCTCGAAGGAGATCTCGAGTCTTTTGGTGATGTCATGATAAAAAATAACGAATGCCAGAGAACCCTGCACAAAGGATTGATATCAGAGGAGGCCGATTCTGTCATCCAAACTGCTAAGAAATACAAAGCCATAGGCTGGAAGGTCAACGGAGCTGGAGGCAAGGGGGGATCTTTGACTATTCTGGGCAGCAAGGATGAAGCTTTGAGAAACCAGATGCTCGAAGAGATAAATTCCTTGGGGCGAGGAATACGGTCCATCCCTGTCTTTCTTGCCTCATCAGGAGTAACAATCAAGGAAGAGACTTCACAGATAATACCTTAATTACGGCATGCGCAAACATCTTTTTTATTCGATTTTATTCTTTGTATGCCTCATTCTCTTCGTTTCTTGCGGAGGAAAGAATCTAAAGAGCGGGAAAGAGACCATCCTAAAAATTGGGACAACCAAGGATGGCCTGAGATCGGCCAGCATACTCGGAGATTCATATCTTGCAGGATTTGCACAGCTTTCCAATCCTCCTCTTATGACGATGAACAGACAGGGAATAATAGAGGGGCTTCTCGTCAAAGCATACGAAACGTCTGACGACAACACTGTTTGGACATTCCATCTCGATCCCAATCTCTATTGGAGTGATGGCATTCCAGTCTCCCCGAAGGATGTGAAATTCACCGTGGAATTGTATGGCTCAGAGGTTCCCTATGCCCGGTGGATCAGAGAAATTCTAAAAGAAGCCTGGGTGGCAGCGGACCATGCTGTGGTCTTTGAACTCAACAAACCCTATTCGAGACTCGACTTCGACTTCTCAACCTATAATCTCCTTCCCCAACATATATGGGAGAAGATTGAAGATCCCGTAAGATACACGAATATGGGAGTGAATATTGGCTGTGGGCCGTTTTATATCGAAAAAATCGACCTGAACGCAGGAGTGATTCTTTTCCGGAAAAATCCTTTCTGGAAAGGACAACAGCCCGAAATTCAGGCCATCGAACTGCACATTTACAACAACAAAGACGTGCTGGCTCTGGCTTTAGAAAAAGGCGAGGTGGACACTTATTACAGATACGCCTCCTCTTATCCTTATCCTAACTTGAAAAGGTTAGAGGAGACTGGAAATTTTGACTTCATCGATGAGCCTCATCTTAGCCTAAAATTTCTGGGATTCAACCTTAAGAAAAAGCCCATGTCTGAATTCAATTTCCGAGAAGCTGTTTCCTATACCATCAACTATGAAGAACTCATCAAGCTCGACCTGTTAGGATACGGGGAAATCCCTAACACGGGATTTCTCCCTAGGGTTATGCCCAATTTTAAAGAAACGCCGCCGCTCAGATTCAATCCAGAAAAAGCAAGAAACATCCTAATCAGGGCGGGATACACAGACAGCAACGGCAATGGAATCAGAGAAGATCTCAACGGCAACGACTTAAGACTCTCCATCTTGATCAGCAAGGATTATTTACGGTTGGCTGAGCTGGTCAGAGATTATCTCCGAGAATTAGACATCGAAGTAGGTCTAAAAGTCGTAGACGCGAACACATGGACAAACTTGAAGGACGAATACAAATATGATCTTGTCATCTCGAGAACATCACCTTGGGGTATGTTCATGCATGCCAATTGGGCAACCGGATATTTTGATTCGCGAAGAACAGGAGAAGGTGTCCTGCATACTGTGGATGATCCCGAATTCTTAAGACTCTGTGATGACATCTTGTCCACAACAGATGAAACAAGGCTTGAGGTGTATGCTCACAAAGTCCAGGTCTACTACGCACAAAACCTTCCCGCGATAGCGCTCTACTGGAACCGCATTGTCATCCCGTATCAGAAAAAAATCTCAGGATGGTCCCCAAATCCCTTGTATGGAATATACAACATCAAAAACTTTCTCAATCTCAGAATCATCAATCAATAATTCCTCATACTGGCTAAACATTAGGTGTTTAGAGTATATTGTTTTGTGGTGTTCATTTATAAGAAGAAAATCCTAAGATACCTACTTGCGCTTTTTATAATCTTCTCTCTCAACTTCATCCTTCCCAGAGCAATGCCTGGAGATCCTCTCACCAACCTTCTTGGTGAGGAGTATATTCTCAGTGAGGCAGCTCTTCAAGAGCTGAGGAGTGAGCTTGGCCTGGATAAGCCTTTGACCTTTCAATATCTCGAATATTGGAAAGGTATAGTCCGCTTCGACCTTGGATATTCTTATCATTTCAATCAAAAGGTTATCTCTCTCATCATGTCTCGGATGAAATGGACTCTGGCTCTTCTGGTCCCTTCGATCATACTTGGAGCAATCGTGGGGACCATCCTTGGTGCGCTTTCAGGTTGGAAAAGAAACGCCGTTCCCAACAAGGCCATGACCTGGACTTTTCTAGCTGTGTACAGCAGTCCTC
>Ga0224495_10000767_pt1 | contig 24449 bp, 30 predicted proteins | sample SF_Jul11_sed_USG_FD_168128 | JGI IMG/M metagenome (GOLD analysis project Ga0224495, IMG submission 168128) | Sediment microbial communities from San Francisco Bay, California, United States - SF_Jul11_sed_USGS_4_1 | ecosystem: Environmental > Aquatic > Marine > Sediment | place: USA: California...
GCTGATCTCATGATCGACTGCCCCCATTCGAACAGGACCGTTCCGCTTTTCCAGGAAAAACAATCCAGCAATCGGTCATGGAGATAAGTCAGGTTCTCTTCCTGGAAACGGCGGGGTGTCAGGCAGCCCATCTTGATGAAAATATCGCGGGGATCCTCCATGCCCGGCTTCCTTCGGTTCTCGTACTCCTGCAGTTCCGTGGCATTGGCGATGTTCTTTCGGGCCAAATAGTTCCCAAAGTCGTCTTTTTCCTCCATCACCTCTACATCCGTGGCAGCTCCATCTAGGAAGAAGAACCTCCTGCTCGAACCGTCCCGTTCCGCTGTCAAGATGCCCGTTCCGTGCTTAAGGAAGAGATAGAGCAGGACCTGTTCAAAAGGGCTTCGTTCCAAATCCCCTTTGATAGGGGCAGGCTGCTGCGAGACCTGGCGCGCGGGCTCCGCGGGTCGCGCCTGCAGTGACGCGCTGATCAAGCTGTAGAGCATTTCCGAGGAAAAGGGTTTGACCAGGAAATTGGTGAGGGTAAACTCCTTCTTGAGCCGGTCGATCTCCTCGGGATCGTTCACATACCCGCTCATCATGATGATGGGAACGTTTTTTCCCTTGGCGCTCTCCCGGACCTTCCTGCAGACCTCATCCCCGTTCATCAGCGGGAGCCGAAGGTCGACGAGCAGGAGATCGTAGTTCCCCGAGGCAAAATAACGAAGGGCGTTCACGCCGTCAGGTGCAATGTGGGCGGTCATTCCCTTCTTTTGCAGATACTGGCCGATCAGATCGGCAAGCTGCTCGTTGTCTTCAATGATAAGGATGTTCGCCATAATAGGCGCCGGTTTCAGCCGGCACTGTATCTATTATACAAATAAGCGGAAAAAGAGTCGAGAGCTAAGACAGCTCAGGAGAATGGTTATCGTAACATGTCCGCGGGAGAGGTCACTTCTTTTTTCCCAGGACCAGAACAGTATCCCCAAGTCGTTTGGTCTTGATGCCTGAGCAACCGGCTTCCCTGAGCCATGAACCGATCTCCCGGGCTGTGTAAGAGCGTCCTTCGCTGGTGTTCACCACCATGTTCACCGAAAAAAGCGCGCCCGGGAGTGGGCCTGCGCGATCGTCATCAAGGGAAAATTCATGGACCGCGATCGTCCCGCCCGGCGCGAGTGCCTCGAACGTTTTAGCGAGAAGCGCACGATTCTCCAGGGGGCCATGGGAATGGAGTATCTGGCTGAGCAGGACCAGGTCATAGGGGCCGCCGATATCGTCGAAATGGAAGTCTCCTCCGCGGAACGAGATCTTTTTCGCTCCTGCGGTCCGCACGATCTCGCGGGCCACGTCAATAGTATTGGGAAGGTCGAAGAGCGTGACCGCGATGCCTTTCTTTGCCAGGGCGATGCTGTACGTGCCCGGACCTCCCCCAAGGTCCAGCGCCTGTCGCACTCCGCGCAGATCGAGCGCAGAGATGACCTGCCGGACCCGGGGCAGAGCGTTATTATGCATGGCCCTGATGAAGACATCGTGATCCCGCTCGCCGGTCCTGTTCGGCATCCCGGAACGTACCACCTCATCGAGCCCGGACCAGCTCTTCCAGAGGGTGTCCGCGTGTCGCAGCATGTCGCCTTGATAGGCCGGACTCCCGGGAAGGAGGAATTGTTTTGCAAGCGGGGTAAGGCTGTAGGTCACTTTTTGTTTTTTCAGCAAGCCCAGTGCTGCCAGAGCGTCGAGCAGTATCTCCGTGGCCCGGAGGTCGGTCCTGAGCACCGAAGCAAGGCCGGAAGCGGATGTTCCTGCTCCGACCTGCTCGAATATCCGCAGATTGTTCGCGGTCAGGAGAACACGAGATGCGCGGAATCCTCCCCAAAGCTGTGCAAAAGCCGCAGCGGCATCGTGTTTTGCTCTTTTCATTGCTTCGCTCCCTTCAGTTGATCGTAGCAGGCCATGATTTGCTCAAGCGCAGCGGTAAGGGCGCGCGCTTGTTTTTGCGGTCCTGTGGACAGCTCAAGCAGCAACGGACCGCAAAAGAACCAGGTGCACCTCCAGGCGCGCTGCCAGCGCGGTTTTGTGCATCCTGTTCGCCCGAGGAACTGGCATGCGTTGTCCAACGGCCAGGAAGGATCGTGGCTTGGCACTTCCTCTCCCAGCACGGCAAGATAGGCCCGGTCCGCTTCCGTGAACGCGCCGTGGCGCTGCTTGCAGCAGACCTCGGCACAGTCCGGACAGACGCGGCTGGTATACTCTTCGATGAGCGGCGAGCACTCTATCAGCAGCCGTTTCAGCTCCTGGGCGATGGCAGGGGCGTTCTTGCTCATGGCGAGAGACGCTCCCCGCAGTGCCGGCACGTTGACGGCACGCAACAGGACCAGGAGAAAATCTCGAAGCCCAGGAATCTCCGCGGACGGAGCAGTACCGGCATGCGGCAGGCGGGGCAGCGAAAGAGGAATGCGGCGACAGCGTAAAGGATGGTGCTTACGGCAAGATATCCGATCAGTAGCAGTTCGCCGGCCTGAAAGCTCCAGACGCACCAGCCGATCAGGAAATAGACCGCGAGCCAGATGATCAGGATGCCGTTGTATCGGGAGCGTCTGTCCATAGGTGAGGGAAAAAGATAATCGCTGACGGCAGGATACCGTAAGGAAGGAGGAAAAGCAAGATGAAGACAACGTTGTGAAGACAGTGTGAAACCGCTGGACCTTTCTGAGACCGGGAATAATAGTCACTTCATTTTGTCATAGGCGATCAGGGCCGCACCCAGCGCGCCGGTGACCTGGGGATCAGACGGGATCTGGAGCCTGACACCGGTCTCCTGTTCGATCGCCCTTGCCACGCCCGCATTCTTCGCTACACCTCCGGTAAAGACCACATCCTTCTGGAGACCCACCTTTCCGGTCATGGCGAGTGTTCGTTTCGCGACCGAGCGGAACACGCCGCGCAATACCACATCTACCGGCGTCCCGCTCTGGGTCAGGCCGATGATCTCAGATTCAGCGAACACGGCGCACATGGAGGAGATCTCCCGCGCTTCCGAGGAGTTTTCCGTGAGCTGTCCCATGTTATCGAGCGGAACGTCGAGCATCAAGCCCACCATCTCGATGAACTTGCCCGTGCCTGCGGCGCAGCGGTCGTTCATCACGAAGTTCATGACCTTGCCGTTCCCGTCAACGCTGATCATCTTCGAGTCCTGGCCGCCGATGTCGATGACCGTGCGGGCCTGCGGGAACACGTAGGCGACCCCGCGAGCGTGGCAGAGGATCTCCGACGACACGGCGTCAGCTTCTCGGAAGTAGTTCCTGCCATAACCCGTTGCGATCACTTTTACCACATCGGACCGCCTGGCGCCGGCCGCAAGCATAGCGTCGAAGAACGCTTTTTTCGCATTCTCCGCAGGCGCGGCGCCGCTTATTGCGGTGATCGCCTCTACGATCTGGCCGCCGTCGTACAGCACGACCTCGATGGAACGGGAACCGATATCAACGCCGGCCGTCAGCATAAAACTCCTAAACAAGGATTGCAGGATCAGAGAATTATAGGATTAAAGGTAGCACCAACCCGAATCCTTACTCCTGTAATCCTTTAATCCCGATTCTAAAGCATCTCTATCAGCGTCTGCACTCGCACCTTGATCCGTTCGCGGTCCGAGTCCGAATAATCCGTCTCGACCTTCATGTACGGCATTCCGAGCTTCTCGCGCACGAACCGGTCGATCAGGAACGATTCCACATTATAGGTATGGCATGCCTGCCATACCAGGTCGATGACCGCCTGCACCTTGAACTCCTTCGCGAGCTTTCCGATCAGCGCTTCGCGCCCCTTGTTCGGCGTCATGCAGGAGCAGGGGAGCTGGAAGTACTTTCGTGCGATGGCCTCGACAGGATCGCCGGTCTCATCGACCTGGATATCAAGGGGTTTCATGCCCGAGCAGGTCTCCTGCACCACGACAACGGCTCCGCATTCCTCGATCACTTCGATCAGCTTGGTCGTGCCCTGGGCTGTTGGGCAGCCGGTGATCATGATGCGGGGAGCGCCTTTCTTCGCAGCGAACTTGCCGTGCTTCTTCCGGTCCCGCGCCTCTGCCATGAATGCTTCGAGCATGCGCAGATGGACCGGGTCCCCGGCAACGCGGTAGCGAAGCTCAGCAAGCTCCATTCCGGTTACTATCGCCGGGTCCTCCTTGCCGAGCTCGAAGGCCGAGCGCAAAAGGCTCCGTTCGTGGTTCATGTCTTTGATCGCTTTCCGGAGGTCGTCGTCGGTTATGGTGCGGTTGAAAGTCTTTTCCAGCTTCTTCCGGAGCTTTCCGACCTCGGAAACCCAGTGGGAAAAAGCCTCTTGTTCCTCGAACTTCTGGGTCAATTCCAGAATATGGACCGGTTGCTTTTCAGCGAGGAGCTCGTACATCTTTTTCTTGCCGTCGCAGGTGGTCTCCGCCACCACGAGGTCCGCGACCATCAGGAAGGGACAGCGGTTCGTGACAATGTACCCGAAGGAGGACTTGATCAGGGGACAGAGGTTCGAAGGCAGCACGGTCTCGGCCGGCGGGATCGTCCGGTTGCTCGCTCCGCAGAGACAGACCGGCACCGCGTTCGCGGCCAGGATCAGCTCGCGAGGAGTGAACTCACAGTAGATGCCCACAACGCCTTTACCCCGGCGCCTGGCGTCGCGCACCAGGTCCACCTCATGGTTCATGGAATTGCGGAAGTGGTCCGCAGGTGAATTGCATGTTACGCGGGGCAGTTCGCCGACCGGCGAGGAAACCGGCGTTCAGCCGGGTTTCCTGCGCTGCTTCAGCATGTCCATGAAACCCTCCATTCTGTTCACGACCTGTGCGCTCAAACGGCCCGGAGAGTAGGGCACATCAAAGGACAGGACCGGAATGTTCAATTCCTTTGACACTATTTCGGTGATGGCTTTTTCATCGAATGCGCAATGACTGGCGCCGGAGATGCCCGAGATGATCACGCCTTCGGCACCGTACTTCTTCGCGCCTTCGACGATCCTGCGCGCCCGGAACCCGGCGGAACCTGTCATGGGATCGTCCATGCAGTTCTCGGCAACGGCATCGAAAGGATGTCTGTCAGTAGCGATCGGGAAAAAGGCGTGGCTGATCATGTATTCGGTGCCGGCAATGCACCCGCCCAGGTCCTCGAGCAGAGTGATGAGCGCGGCATCTGTCGGCGGAGTTGCCCAAAAGATCCGTAAGGGGTCAGGGGTCAGGGGTGAGGCGTTCAAGCTCAGGCGATGCTTCACCGTTGCAAGCAGGTCATCGAGCACGCAGACGGCTTCGTCCGGGTCGGAGCATGCATGGGGGGCGATGAACTCGGCCAGGAGCATCTCAAGTCCGGGGAGGGGCGGCTGCTTTGCGCCGTACACGAGATCTCGCAGCTCCGACACCTTGCTCCGGATGATGTTGAATTTGTCGCGGCTCTGTTCGAGCATTGCGTCCGTGACCGGAATGCCGCTTACTTCCTCCAGCCGCTTTACCACACCCTTCAACTGGCCTGCCACGAAGTCTCGACCGGACCGCTGGTAAGGAGAACCCCCGGGCGAATGCAGGAAGGCCTCCTTGATTATCGGCGATGTCGGCTCGAACCGGACCGCCATCTCCCACCAGTGCGTGGGGAAGCCTTCAGCCTCGATCAACTGCATGACCGCGGAAAAATCATCGCAGCAGGCGCCTACGCCTGCGATACAGAGGTCGGGCCGGGGGAAGTAGTCAAGGGTCTTCATGGCGCCGAGAGCTGCCCGGACAAAACAGAGCTCCTCGCCCGCGCCGAGCTTTGCAGCTTCATCGAGCAGGTGTGATTCCTCTGCAAAGCAGGGCGCCCACCAGAGCTCGTCAGCGTAAAAAGTGAGCGAATCAGGCACCGCATAGCTCAGCACCGGCACTGGTCCCAGGTCCTTCATGGCAGCAAATATCTTCCAGCCCTTTTCCTTGGCAAGGAACAGGCGGTCCTTTTCGCTGAAGATAAAGGCCCAGAGACGCAGGGCTGCGAGCGAACTGTCGAACTTGAGCCGTCGCAGCAGAGTGTCGCCGCGGCAGGAGTACTCGTAGGGACTGAAGAGATAACGAACGCCTCCAGGCACGAGGCTGCGCAGGAACATGCAGCTGGCCCGGTACGCCTCGGGCACCTGCGGCATCCGCTCTTCCCATTCCATGACGGAGATCTTTTTTACGTCGTTGAACATAAGTCAGAACAGTGTCAAATTAGCTATTCCATCATTTCCACGAATGCGTCGATCCGGCTCAAAAGCCGTTCCCGTCCACCCTCTGCATAATCCGAATCGAACACCAGCACTGGCAGGTCAAAGTTCTTGCGCATGCGCTCCCGTTCTGCGTACCAGTGATCGCAGAACTTGAGGCATTTGACCACAAGGCCCGCGGGCTTACTATCCTTGATTGTTTCCGCGATGCGGTCGTAGACCGCGCGGTTTGGCCGTGAGCGTGCGCAGGGTGGTTGATGGAATGACCGAAGAGTCAGATTTTTCACGAGGTCATCCTGTGTCTCGTGAGGGGTTCCATTCTCGACAGCGCTTAGACCAGTGCAGTTAAGCGGCAGGACCGCATAGCCCCGAGCTTCCAGGTCTTCGAGCAGCACGGTATCTTCGTATGCAAGCGGACTGCCGGTCAGAAGAATGGTCTTCCTGCTCTCAAAGACCGGAGATTTTGCCAGCAAATCTTCGAAAAAGCCGGCCAGTCCCTGCGGACGGGCGACGAAGAAAAGGTGGAACATGCTGTGGAGATCCAGCGGCGATACTCGGCCGGATCGTGCGGCACGGGCAAGAACACCGGCCGCGGCATCACTGTCCCGCTGCCAGGTTGCCGCACGCGCAGGATCGAACCGAACGGCGTGGCGGATCTCGAGTTCCGCTGCGATCCGCTGTATCTGGTCAGCATAGTAATCAGCCGACGACCTCGTCCTGGTCGCCGGGAGCTGGACCGGGTGGACATTCTGACCAAGTGTTCCCGCGAGCGTGTCCATGCCCCTTCGCATGGCATCGCAGGTAAAAAGCCCGATCCAGATATCTATTTTCCCATGGGGTCCGCGCTTCTTGCTCACATTGCCCAGCAGTGTCTTGACGAGGGGACAGATATCGGGTCGTACGATCCGCTCTCCGTCGCTTTCCGCGTCTGAGGATGCTCCGCAGATCACACGGATGGGACGCATTCCCAAACCAGCGATGACCGCGGCTGGGAACGCGTGACAGGTATGGCCAACGATCTTGATGCCAGCGGTCCTGTCGCTCTGAATTGAATCCATCTCAGCAGTGAGGCGTGAATCGCAGGCAGTGCGGATTATTGTGGACCCTGTCATGTTATGAAGCTGCCGCCGAGGTCATCGTGTACGCGAAGGAATGCATGATCTCGGCGTTTCTCATGCATCCTGTGCAGGATCTCGCGGTGATCGATATGGTGCACGTTGGGCATCATTTTTTCACGCCAACAATCCTGGTCCTGCCGAAGGCGCCTTCTTTTGCCTTCTGGAGCATAAATCCCATCTCGCCGCCCATGGCCTGCATCAGGTTCATATCCCACCCGATGATGCGCAGGGCGTCGAAGGTGAGCTGTTTGGTCAGCATGTCGATGTAGAACTGGATATAGTCCGCGAACTCCGGGGTCATGTCTTCGGACACCGTGACCTCGAAGCCGTGCTTATTGAGCAGGGACTCGTAGCCTTTCTGGCTTTCCATGTAGGGGAACTTCATGAAGCGATTGATGCGTTCGGCATCCTTGTCGGCAAGGCCTTTCGGCCCTTCGACCCAGTCGGTGAAAGCGATGGTGCCTCCCTTTTTTAAAACCCGTGATGCCTCGCTGATCTGTTTATCCTTGTCCGCAACATAGCACCATGCATCCTCGCCCCAGACCACGTCAAAGGTATTGCTGTCCCAGGGAATGGTCGTAACGTCGCCGAGCTTGAACTCTATGGAGCCGTTAAAGCCGCCACGCTCTGCCCGTTTCTTCGCTTCCTCGACCATATGCGCTGTGCCGTCGAGGCCATAACCCTTCACCTGGAAGTTCTTCACCAGGAACCGGAGACCCGCGCCGAGCGCGCTGCAGAGGTCAAGGACCTTCTGGTCCTTTTTGATGCCCGCTTTCTGGGCCAGGGCCATGGACGAGGCGAACCCGCCCACATGGATCTGTTCGCCCATGATCATTTCCCAGAGCCGGCCTTCCGGACCTGAGTAGACGGCATTCACATCCTTCAACGTGATATCCAGTCTCTTCATGTCGGTCCTTTCATGATGAATTGAGATCGAGCAGCCAGTGCGGTCGCTAGGCGCTGATCAACAGTAATGCTGATACCGCGAGCGTTGTGAGAAACCCTGTGAACAGAGCGATTCGGATAATGCGCATGGTGACCTCGAAACGATACAGCATGGGAGACCTCCTTGGAGCAGGGTGTATGGATAGCCGCCTAGGGCGCGGCCCTGAGATTCTTGATGATCGAGAACGTGGTCAGCATGAGGCTCATGCCAGCCACGATCCAGAGTGTTACCTTCGTTTTTATGCCTACATCGCCCTTGTGCTTGAAATAGATTCGGTAGAACGATGTGGCCAGCAGGGTGAAGGTGAACGCGTACAGGAAATAGCGATACTTCACGAACCAAGCCCCGAAGGCGACGCTTCCCAGGCCAAGACCGGCCAGGATGATGTTCATGTTTCAGAGGATGATCGTTACGACGGCCGAGCCCATGGCACCCTTGGCTGAGCCGATACTGCCTTTGCCGGGCAGGGGACAGACCTGTCCGGTTGGAAATGCCTCTTTGGATGGTGACTTTGGCGTGAATTTGAGCTGGTTCATGATCCTCCCCTGTGGAATGCTGAATGATCACTATTATCAGACAGGTGGAAAGGGAAGTCTAATCGTGATTCTTTATAGGATGGAGGGGAAGGTGCGGGAAAAATTTATAGGTCCGGTTCGATAGATTCAAGAAAAGACTCTTTTGCCACAGAGGTCGCAGAGGACGCTAGAGAAATGACCTGGTCAGAAAGATAACATCTCAGTGCTTTCCGTGTTCTCTGTGGCCGAGTTCAATTCTGATATTGTCGATCTTATGCAGAGGGCAGTCGTTCAGAGAGGAACTGGACAAAGACGCGATAGTGTCCCGGAATAGGTCGGTTCTTTCTGCAAATAATGTGGAAATTCCGCTTCATGCGTACGCCGGTGATCTTTATTTCTTCGACCAGGCCCGCCTTGAGATCGTCCTTCACCACGAATCGCGAGAGGATCGTTGCGCCGAGTCCCGCCTTGACTGCCTCGCGGAGCGAGTCGGGCGATCCGAGGATCGCCTTGATGTTCAGCGCTTTCATGCTGATCTTGTGCAGAAGATGCTGTTTTTCCATGCTGGCGCGGGAATCCGATCCCTCTTCGCGCATCAGAAGTGGGATCGAGAAAAGCTTGAGCGGTGATATCGACCTTTTGCCGACAAATCCCGGTTTTGCAACAAGGATCAGTTCATCCTTGAAGGTATGAATCCGTTCTATGTCACCGGCGCTCCGCGGGTCGTCGACGATACCCAGCTGAAGATCTCCGGAGGTCACCTGTTCGATGATCTTGCGGGAGTCAGCAATGGTGACCTGGAAAAAGACCTCGGGATATTGCCTGCTGAATTCAGCGGCAAGGGGAGGGATGACGTAGGAGCCGGGAACGGCCGCGGCGCCGACGGTAATGAGACCCCGCACGGCCTTTTCCGAAGAAAGGAGATCGTTCTTGATGTCCTTGAGCCGTTCCATCAGGTCCTCTGCGCGGTTGAAGAGCAATGTGCCTTCCTTCGTGGGGATCGTCTTTCGACCAACGCGATCAAAGAGCTGTATGCTCAGTTCCTCTTCCAGCTTCTTTACGTGCATGCTGACAGACGGTTGGGTGAGGTGCAGTTCCCGGGAGGCAATGGAAAAACTCCGGTTGCGATAGACTGAAAGGAAAACTTTGAGCTGATAGATATCCATAGCGGTTCTCCAGCCTCTGTTCTGTGGTGGCTTCCTGGTCGACAAGATCAACCACCATGGTCATACTACAGTATCAGGGCTTTCGCAGTCAACAGAACCTCGCAAACAACGGCCTTTCTTCTGGAAAAAAACAGGCGTCTTGGTTATACTATTCATCATGACCGAACAAAAAAGGGAACATTGCGCCCAGTGCGGAACTCAACTGCAGTATCTCACGGCTGCTGTGGACGCTAGATGCACATCCTGTGGCAAGATCTTCCGGTCTCATATTACCTGCCCCGAGAACCACGTACTGTGCGACGCCTGTCATGGTAAAGAGGCCCGAAAAATGATCTGGGAACTGGTCAGTACAGACCAGGCAAGGGACCCGCTCGAGGCGGCGGAGCGAATGATGGCCCATCCGGCAGTCCCGATGCTCTCCTGCGATCACGCGTTCATCGCTGCGGGCGCGCTTCTGACGGCCCTCCAGAACTCTCCCTGTGGGAAAATGACGGAAAAGGACAGGAAGGAGGTCTTTGACCGCATCGAGGAACAGGCCAGGGGAGGGTATTGTGCTCTTACCGGCGTCTGCGGCATTGTTCCCGCCATTGGCGCTGTCTTCTCGGTCTTCCTCGGTGCCCGATGCGGAAGCGACCGGGAGCAGCGGATCGTGATGGATGCGGCAACCAGGACCATGCGGGCGATCACCGAGCTCACCGGACCGAGCTGCTGCAAGGCTTACGTGCGTACTTCGATCGCAGTTGCATCAGAGGTCTTTGCGGAGACCCTGGGAATCGCTCTTCCTTTGGGGCGCGCCAAGCCAGTCTGCGATCACGCGGAACGGCATCCGCATGGATGCAGGGAAGAGCTCTGTCCGTACTATCGGAAACCGTCCAAGGACATCTTTGCAGAAGCCAAATGGGTCCCCGGTATAGCCTGTACTACCTGACGTCCCTAAAGGCCATCCCGGCGGGATGGCACGCGACAAAGGGATGAACGTGTCTTGTTCTTCTACTCCTGAACTATCCTGTAGCTGTGGAAAATCTGTCCTGCTTTTGCTAGCGTTGCTCCCACGGAGCAATACTTTCCCAAGGACAGTTCAATGGCACGCTTTACGGCATCAGGTTGGACCGATTTGCCTTTTACCACGTATTCAATATGTATTTCCCGATAGATCTTTGGATAATCATCGGACTTCTCTCCGCGGATGTTCATTTCGAGCCCGCTAATGTCCTGACGTTTCTTTCGCAGGATGGAAATAACATCCATTCCTGTGCAGCCGCCAAATCCAACGAGCAGAAGCTCCATGGGACGAAAACCGGCGTTCCCACCGCCGGACGCATCGTCTGCATCCATTTCCAACCTGTGACCTGAGTCCGCCGATCCGCTGAACTGCATATTCTTGACTAAGTGAACAGTTGCATGGACCATAAATACAACCTCCCTGTGATGGACTATTGCGATACACGCCGATCATATTAACATACTTGAACAATCACTTATCAATAGTTTTTCATGATGCGAGCATTTATAAACTTTGGCATATTGGCCAAAACATGCGTTATCGTTGTTTTGTAAATAAAAGCAATTATAAACAGTGCGTTGAATAATTATGAGGCAGATACGTTGGTAAAATTACCAATATAATAGCTAAATCTCATGGTTTATGTTTTATTTAACATTATGATTATTAACTGAATTATTGTTCTGCAATTTAGTATTAAATTGGCAACCTATTTGCACAAGAATTATAGTATGTTTCGATTAATTAAGTTGTAACTATTACGAATAGTTACGAATACATTTCAGCTATCATGTTTATGGGTTGATAAATTTTTCTTATTTGACAAAAAGGGCTATTTGCTGAATATTCTACTACCTCGCACCAGTCTCAGAAACGGACTCTCGTTCTTCCTTGCAGTACGGCAATACCCGGTATCTGCTTCACATCTGTCCTGATATAGTCGCAATTAAGTTCAGTGTTTTCCGAATTACCGCAAACAAGAGTTGTCCTGGTGATTTGTTCTTGGCCAGGTTTTCAACAGTAAAGATCCATTGTCATGAAAGGGGGACAGATCACCACATCATCAACCCTGGGAAGGATATGCGGTAGATCTCCAGATAATTCCTTCCAAAAACGCAGGTACCTTGACGAAGTTGAGCAGCCGACGTTGGTCGTTTCCGGATTTTGTCGTTGATCATTAGCTTTACACACGTTTAAGAACAATTCCATAAGGAGGGTTCCACATGGGTAATGACGGAAAGACACCGATGCTTGATGATCTGGAAAAAGGAGCATGGCCGAGTTTCGTGAAGGAGATCAAGGTCGCCGCGAAGAAGAGCAACACGGCGAAGGATCTTCTTGGAATTCTCGAGCGGTCCTATAGGGACAAAGTCACTCACTGGAAGCACGGCGGTATCGTGGGCGTTCTCGGGTATGGCGGCGGCGTTATCGGCCGTTACTGCGATCTTCCCGAAGAATTCCCCGGCGTGGCCCACTTCCACACCGTCCGCGTCAATCCGCCGTCAGGATTCTTCTACACGTCCAAGGCGCTCAAAGAACTGTGCGATATTTGGGACAAGTACGGCAGCGGCATGACCAATATGCATGGCTCCACGGGAGACATGATCTGGCTCGGCACCCAGACCGACAAGCTTGAACCGATCTTCGCTGAGATCACGGCCAAGGGATGGGACCTCGGCGGTTCCGGTTCCTGCCTCCGTACCCCGAGCTCCTGCGTCGGTATGGCACGCTGCGAGTTCGCCAATATCGACACAATGGACATCTGCCACACCCTGACCCACAAGTTCCAGGACGAGCTCCATCGTCCCGCGTTCCCTTACAAGTTCAAGATCAAGGTCTCGGGCTGCGCCAATGACTGCACAGCGGCCGTGGCCCGCGCCGACATGTCCATCATCGGAACCTGGCGCGACAGCATCCGCATCGACCAGGCCGAAGTGAAGAACTATTCCTCCAAGATGAACATCCAGGAGGAGATCGTCGGTATGTGCCCGACCAAGTGCATGAGCTTTGACGGTGGCGCTCTGAAGATCAATGACAAGGATTGCAACCGCTGCATGCATTGCATCAACCAGATGCCGAAGGCGCTCCGCCCCGGAAAAGAGAGGGGTGCCACGATCATGCTCGGCGGCAAGGCCCCGATCGTGACCGGCGCCCTGATGAGCTGGGTCATCGTTCCCTTCATGAAACTTGAAGCCCCCTATGACAACCTTGAAGACCTTATCCGCAAGCTCTGGGAATGGTGGGATGAGCACGGAAAGAACCGCGAGCGTATCGGCGAACTCGTTGACCGTATGGGCATGCGCTCCATGCTCGAGTCGACCGGCCTCCCGCCGGTGCCGCAGATGGTGAAGGCGCCGAGGACCAACCCCTATGTCTTCTGGGCACCGGGCGAAGTGAAGTAATGATCTCACAAGAGAGAAAAATTTCAAGGAGGAATACCTAGAATGGCCGACAAACCAAAGAGAATAACTGACCTTGGTTCACCTGACTATAAAAAATTCCTGCCTCCCGCGATCGCGAAGAACTACGGGAAGTGGAAATATCATGAACAGCTTGGCAAGGGCGTGATGAAGCACGTTTCCGAGACCGGCGACGAACTGTACACCGTGCGTATTGCCACGCCCCGACTGGTAAGCACGGACTACATCCGTGAGATGTGCGATATCGCCGAGAAGTTCTGCGGCGGTTTCCTCCGCTGGACGACCCGCCACAACGTGGAGTTCTTTCCGGCGAAGGACCAGGTTGACGCCCTCACGGCAGACCTCAAGAAGCGCGGTCACCTGGTCGGCGGCATCGGTTACGGCATCAGCAACGTGGTGCATACCCAGGGCTGGATCCACTGCCACACGCCTGCCACTGACGCCTCGGGCGTGGTGAAGGCGGTCATGGACGAACTGCATGAGTACTTCACGACGAAGAGCTTGCCGGCACGCGTGCGCATCGCGCTTGCCTGCTGCCTGAATATGTGCGGCGCCGTGCATTGCTCCGACATCGCCATCCTCGGCATTCATCGCCTGCCTCCCAAGGTGAACGAGGCGACGCTTGCGAACCAGTGCGAGATCCCGACGACCATCGCGTCGTGCCCCACGGGCGCCATCAGCCCGAACCCGGCCACGAAGTCGGTGAAGATCAAGGCCGAGCGCTGCATGTACTGCGGCAACTGCTACACCATGTGCCCGTCCCTCCCGATCGCAGACGGCTCCGGCGACGGCATCTCGATCTATGTGGGCGGCAAGGTTTCCAATGCCCGCGGCCCGGCGCGGATGTCCAAGCTGGTCATCCCGTTCCTGCCGAACAACCCGCCGCGCTGGCCCGAGACCGTGAAGGCTGTGAAGCACCTCGTCGAAGTCTATGCCGCGAACGCAAAGAAGCATGAGCGCATGGGCGAGTGGATCGAGCGGATCGGCTGGGAGCGTTTCTTCAAGCTCACCGGCATTCCGTTCACCTATCAGCATATCGACGACTTCACTTTTGCCCGTGACACGTTCCGCATGACCCCCACCTTCAAGTGGGAGTAGGAGTAGCTATTTAGGAGACCGGCCTCCCGAGTATGATGCGGGAGGCCGGTTTTTGCTCCACACTATCCGAATCAAGGGGGACACTATCATGGACGCTGCAGAACTGCAGAAAAAAGTATATGAGCTCGTGGAAAAGAACATGGGGAAAAAGAAAATGAAGGCCGGCGATATCACCAAAGCCATGGAGGCCGAGGGTGCAAGCCGTGACGAGGTCAAGGCCGCGATTCGTGAACTCGTGGACGGCGGCAAGCTCGTGTATTCTTACTTCGGCGGCAGTTTCATCGAGGTGCCGCACGTAGAGGGTTCCGCCAATCCCCAGCAGTAATGTTTCCATACCCGCTGTTCCCCGGCTGGTCGTTTCGGCTGTCCGGGGAGGGCTTGGCAAGACAACCATCTCTCTCGGTGTCATCGCGGCCTGGCGAAAAAATGGTTTTCGAGTTGCCCCATTCAAAAAGGGGCCGGATTTCATTGATGCCGGGTGGTTGGGCGCCGCAGCCGGTGGCAATTGCCATAATCTGGATCTCTTCCTGATGCAGGAAGAAGACATTAACCGTTCCTTCCAGCAGTACAGCGCAGGAATGGATGCGGCGATGATAGAGGGCAACCGGGGCCTCTTCGATGGGATGGACGAGGTCGGCACGTACAGTACGGCCCGTCTTGCCCGTATGCTGGATGCTCCGGTGGCACTTGTTGTTGATTGCACGAAAACCTCGAGCACCGCGGCTGCGGTCGTTCTGGGGTGCAAACTTTTCGACCCAGCGCTTCGCTTGGGGGCGATCATTCTCAACAACGTGGCATCACCTCGCCACGAAAGCGTCATACGAAAAGCGGTCGAGCAGCATTGTGGCATCGCTGTCGTGGGCGCAGTACCGAGGCTCCGTCACGGTGAATTTCCCGAACGGCATATGGGGCTTACGCCGTATCAGGAACACCCCAATGTACGGGGAGCTATAGAAGCAGCACGGGATGTCGCTGAGCGATACCTTGATCTAGAGGCGCTTTGGCGCATTGCTAAGGGCGATCGTGAAGAAGACCGACATCGCGCTGCACCAACGTCGGAAGCCTATTCAAGGGTACAGCCGGACCGTATCGCGACGATAGGCGTTATCAGGGACCGGGCGTTTCAGTTTTACTATCCGGAAAACCTGGAGGCGCTGGAGCAGCAGGGTGCAACGATACGGTTCATTGATGCCCTGGAAGATGGTGAGTTGCCGGAGATCGACGCACTGTACATCGGCGGAGGGTTCCCGGAAACACAAGCGGCAGCCCTTGCGGAGAACCGGTCCTTTACGCAGTCCCTTCGGAACGCAGTGGATTCCGGGCTTCCGGTTTATGCAGAGTGCGGCGGGCTGATATATCTGGGGCGTACGCTTCGTATTAAGGATGATGTCTTTCACATGGCGGGGGTATTGCCGGCGGATTTTGAGCTTGAAAAACGGCCCCGTGCACACGGGTATACGGTCGTTGAAGTGGATGGCAATAATCCGTTCTTTGAAAAGGGTAGTTTGATACGGGGACACGAGTTCCATTATTCCTACATCAAGAATCCCGCCGAGTTGTCTGAAATGGTCTTTGCCATGCGAAGAGGCAAGGGTATTGAAGGCGGCCGCGACGGTATCGTTCACAAGAACGTGTTGGCGACGTACACGCACCTGCACGCAACGGGCACTCCGCAGTGGGCAGCGGGAATGATAAAAAGCGCCCGGTCCTATCGTCAGGGAAGAAAACAGGGGAGCGCGTGAGGAGAGAGCACGGAAGAGGGACGCCGCCTGAATGTCCATTTTGCGGCGCAGAGTTGAAGCGGCCGACGGAGAAGACAGTTTCCGACGGAGAGCAGGTGCTGGGCGGGTCCTGCCAATGCGGTGCGATATATCTGGTGGACACCACGGGAAAGAATGTTGGCACCATTATGTCGCAGGCGCTGGTCATGGCTGCTGAATCGCTGTCCAAGGATATTGGGCAGTTGGTCCCTGACACAGATTACCAGGAAGAGATCCTGAGCTATGACTGGCGTAATCACCGGTCCACAGGGGTGAATGCCGGTTACATGGATCGAACCGGGCGATTGTACATAGTGAAGGTTATAAAAGCGGAGTAAATGAGCTCCATGCTTGCAATGCAGAGTTAGAGTGTGTATCATGCACCGCGTTGCGGTACCGGTACCTGACCTGAAGCGGTGCGTTCGATATTGAATTGTGAAGAGTATTCCACGCAGATTCATGCACGAACGAAAGAGACGCCCTAGAATGCGTCCGAACATTTAAGAAAGGGGAACAAGGAACATGGGAACTATCTCGGTTAAGGGCAAGAACATTGAAGTGGATGAGGACGGCTTCCTGGCCAACCTCGACGACTGGAACATGGATGTGGCCAATTATTTTGCGGAGGTCGAAGGAATTGCGATGACCGACCAGCACTGGGAAGTCGTCAATTTCCTGCGCGATTACTACAAGCAGTATCAGATCGCGCCGATGATCAAGATCCTCGTGAAAGAGATCGGTAAGAAGCTCGGACCGGACAAGGGCAACACCAAGTATCTGTATGAGCTCTATCCGGGCGGCCCGGCGAAGCAGGCTTGCAAGATCGCTGGTCTCCCCAAACCGACCGGCTGCGTGTAGCTCCATGCCGCAGATACTGCGGCAACCGGTTGCAGTCAGAGCATGATTTCGTTCTGCCGTGATCCTTCGATTATGGAGAACACCATGCGGTGCCGCATGGCGCTGACGTGCGGGCTGCGCCGAACACCATCATAGAGGATGTTCAGTTCGAGGAGGGAAATTCACCATGATCATGGTTACGGTGGATCAGAACAAATGTGACGGATGCGCGACCTGTTCAAACGTCTGCCCGCAGGCGGTTTTCAAGATAGAGAACGGGAAAGCTGATCCTGTCAATATGTCGGAATGCATCAATTGCCTCACCTGTGTGGAGAATTGCCCGCAGCAGGCGATCACGGTGCAAGAGATGTAGTCAAGTGTACATTACAAAGAAGCAAGGGGATAGTTGAAAAATTATCCCCTCTTTTTTTAGTTGTATGAGCTTAATACTGCAGGGAGGTGATCTGAATGAAGCTGGCTGTGTTCTTAAGCGACTTGCGAAGGACCGAAGATACCTACGATCGGCTGAAAGCCGATAAGCTGGGTGTCATTCTGGTCGAGAACGGCGTTTATCATGCAGTGTTAAAGGAAGGCGGGAAGGATTCTCCCATCCTGAGCAAGGCCGGTGCGAACTTCTATGTTCTTTCCGATGACCTGGAGACCCGCGGATTCACCGCGGCGCAGGTAAATTCCAAGGTGAAGGTAGTGAGCTACGGCGACATCGTCGACCTGATCATGAATGACTATGAAAAGACCGCGTGGCTGTAACTCGTAGTATATCTCAGGGGATACAGCAGTAAATATTTCCATATTGATAAGGAGGAGCACATGGGCGTTTTCACAATGGGTGTTTTCCCTTCCCTGGTCGGCTCCGGTACCCTTGATTTTTCCTTTAAGCTCGCCGAAGCGGCGCTGGCCAAGGGGCACACGGTGAATATGTGGCTTTCCGGGAATGCAGTGATGATGGCGAAGAAGGGACAGCGTGCGTTCAAAGATTATTCCCATCTCGAAAAAAAGATGATGGAGCTCGTTGGCAAGGGCATGGCGATCACAGTGTGTGAAGCTTGCGCCGAAGCACGGGGCTACCACAAAGAGGATACACCCGAGGGGATGAAGCGCGCAAGCATGGACTGGTACCTCGCGAAGACCTTTAAATCAGACAGGGTCCTTCATATAGGAGGTGAGTAATGGGTGCGTTGAAATTATGCTTTGTTGTGCAGAGACCGCCGTATAAGAGCGAGAATCCCCGGCTGGCCCTGACCCATTCTATTTCCAGCCAGACGGCGGAGATCCACCTGGAAGACGGTGAAACGGTCGTCCCCACGCTCATTTTCGTGGGAGACGGCGTCCTGAATGCCACGAAGAACCAACAGGCAATGAAGCTTTACGGCGTGACGAGCACGGAGAGCCACATCAAGAACGGTCTCCTGATCGACATGCCTATCTGGGTCTGCAAGGAAGACATGGAGCGCCTTGGTCTCAAGGAAGATCAGATGATCGCTGACGCTGAGGACATGGGCGCGGATCTGAAGACAAAGTTCGTATCCTTCGCCGAGATCCAGAAAGAAATTGAAGCCTGTCCGCATCTTTTGTTCTTCTAGCACGATTGTTCCCGGGGGAGCCCCGCGGTGTAAGCCGCGGGGCGGCGGGGAGGGGCGGAGCACGATGGACCTGAAAGAAATACTGCGACAAAAGCGCGAAGATATCGTCGATCGGTGGTTCGAGGCTATATTAAGCTCCTATCATGAGGATGCACGGGGCCCAATGCGCCGTACACAGGCGCAATTCACGAATCCCGTCGGCTTCAACTTCCGCGAAGGTCTTGAGGGTCTCTTTGACGCCGTTCTGCAAGGGATGCTGCCTGACACGGTAACCGGTTTTCTCGACGCCATCGTCCGTCTCCGCGCGGTTCAGGATTTTTCCCCGTCCCAATCCCTGTCATTTATCTTTGAACTAAAAAAAATCCTGCGCGCTGCTGCTGGCGCCGAACTATCGGGTGATCCGGAAACAGCGGATGAACTGGTTCGGCTTGACGGGGTCATTGATGACCTGGCTCTCTTCGCATTCGATCTGCACATGGAGTGTCGGGAAAAGATCTACGCACTAAAGGCGCAGGAGGCTCGAGACATGACGTTTCGCCTTCTCCAAAAGGCGCAGTTGATCGCCGAGCATCAGGAATAGAGCGGTCACTGCGGCTATCATAGCTCCATTCGTAGTTACTTTAAACGAAACGAGGTACTGATATGACAGCCATAATTTCGTTCATCGCAGTTCTCCTGCTGGTGGCGATCGGCTATGTCGGAGGAAGTGCGGGTCCATCGGTCCGTTTCCTTTTCGGCGTGGTAATTCCCTATGCGGCATTCATCTTCTTCGTCGGCGGTTTGATCGCACGCATCATGAAATGGGCGAGCTCTCCGGTGCCGTTCAACATCGTTACGACGACAGGCCAGCAGAAGACCCTGCCCTGGATCAAGCACAGCAAGATAGAAAGTCCCTACAGCGCATTTGGCGTGGTCATCCGCATGGCGCTGGAGATACTGGCGTTCCGGTCCCTTTTCCGCAATCTGAAGACACAACTGCATGAAGGCGGACGTGTGGCCTACGGCGAAGCAAAATGGCTTTGGATGGCCGGCCTGGCTTTCCATTACTCTTTTGCGATCATCCTGTTCCGCCATCTTCGTTTCTTCATCGAAAAGGTCCCTGTTGCCGTTCAGATGACTGATATGCTGGATAGCTTTCTTCAGATCGGCGCTCCGCTCCTGTACGCTACCGATGTCGTCCTCCTGGGAGCGGTCACCTATTTGTTCATCCGCCGCGTGGCCATCCCGCAGGTGCGCTACATATCGCTTGCGGCTGACTATTTCCCTTTGTTCCTGATCTTCGGGATCGGCGCGACAGGTGTGTTGATGCGGTATTTCACGAAGACCGATATCATTAGTGTGAAGATGCTGGCCATGGGACTGATCAGCTTCAAACCGGTCGTGCCTGACACCATCGGCGCAATGTTCTTCGTTCACCTTTTCCTGCTTTCAGTTCTGTTCGCTTATTTCCCACTGAGCAAGCTGGTGCACATGGGCGGCGTATTCCTGAGCCCCACGCGGAACCTGCCGAACAACAGCCGGGCGGTGCGCCACGTCAACCCCTGGAACTATCCTGTGCACGTTCATACGTATGAGGAGTATGAGAATGACTTCAGGGATAAGATGAAAGAGGCCGGCCTGCCGGTAGAAAAGGAGTAATCATGTCCAAACTTCCGAAACCTGCTGAATTAGCGAAAGTCTCATATCAGCTTCCCAAGACCGGCTGGATGGATACTCCTGTTGAGTTCAAGCCGGGGATGTTCTGCCACGGGTCTAAGCCCAAGAGCCTGGAACTGGTGGGGTTTCCCAATCCCCGCGAATGGCGGCCTGCGGACGCTGACTGGAAGCTTCCTGAAAACTGGAAAGAGATCATCATTGAGGGGATCGCCGATCGCCTTAAGAAGTACCGGTCCTTCCGGCTGTTCATGGACATCTGCGTGCGCTGCGGCGCCTGCGCGGACAAGTGCCATTTCTTCATCGGCACCGGCGATCCGAGGAATATGCCGGTACTTCGCGCCGAGCTGATCCGGTCTGTGTACCGCAAGGAATTCACGACTGCCGGAAAGATCCTCGGCAAGATGGCCGGCGGCCGGGAACTCACTCTCGATGTGCTGAAAGAATGGTGGTACTACTTCTATCAGTGCACGGAATGCCGTCGCTGCTCGGTCTTCTGCCCCTACGGCATCGATCAGGCGGAGATCACCATCATCGGACGCGAGCTGCTCAACCTGCTTGGTCTGAACATCGAGTGGATCGCGGGCCCGGTCTCGAACTGCTACATGAAAGGCAACCACCTGGGCCTTGAACCCCACACGATCGTCGGCAACCTCGAGTATATGCTCGATGACATCGAAACGGTCACCGGCAAGCGCATCAAGCCGACATTTAACCGGAAGGGCGCGGAGATCCTGTTCGTGACGCCTTCGGGAGATCTGTTCGCTGATCCAGGCACGTACACTGCCATGGGGTACCTCATGCTGTTCGAGGAGCTCGGCCTGGATTATACCTGGAGCACCTACGCATCTGAAGGCGGAAACTTCGGGTTCTTCACCTCGAACGAGATGGGCAAACGGCTCAATTCCAAGATCTACGCAGAAGCCAAGCGACTCGGCGTGAAATGGATCCTCGGCGGGGAATGCGGACATATGTGGCGCGTGCTCTCGCAGTATATGGACACCTGGAACGGCCCTGCCGACTTCCTCGAAGTGCCAAAATCGCCGATCACCGGCACGGTGTTCGAGAACGCCAAATCCATGAAAATGGTCCATGTCGCCGAATTTACCGCGGACCTGATCAAGAACAACAAGCTCAAGCTGGATCCGAGCCGCAATGACCATCTCAAGGTCACGTGGCACGATTCCTGTAACGTTGCCCGCGGCATGGGCATGCTTGAGGAACCGCGGTACGTGCTGAAGAGCGTGGTCAACAACTTCGTGGAAATGCCTGAAGACACCATTCGCGAAAAGACCTTCTGCTGCGGCAGCGGCACCGGTTTGAACGCTTCGGAGAACATGGAGCTTCGCATGAAGGGCGGCTTCCCCCGCGCGAATGCGGTCAAGTATGTCCACGAGCACCACGGCGTCAATATGCTGGGCAATGTCTGCGCAATCGACCGCGCGTCCCTGAAAGCCCTCATGGAGTACTGGGTGCCAGGCGTGGGCGTATGCGGACTCCATGAACTGGTTGCCAATGCCATGATCATGACGGGTGAAAAGGAGAGGACGACCGACCTGCGCGGCGAGCCCCTTCCGAGCGTTGCTGCGAAGGAGGAAAAAGCCTGATGAAGATCTATAACGGTGGACCGATATTCCTCGGCATCCTGGTATTCCTGGCGATTGCGCTCTTTCCGTTCTACAACAATTTCGGAAAGGTGAACGCAAAACCGGAGCCGAAGGTGGACACTCCGGCGATCCAGGAGTACGAGAAGGCCAACGGCAAGAAAGAATGCATCGAGTCAAAGGAATGGATGCGCGGGGAGCACATGCAGATCCTGAACCAGTGGCGTGATTCGGTGGTTCGCGATTACAATCGCACTTACAAGAGCAACTCGCATCCTAATGCTGCTCCGTTTAACATGAGCCTGCAGAGCGGCTGCATGAAGTGTCATTCAAACAAGAAGAAATTCTGTGACGAGTGCCACAACTATCTGTCCGTCAAGCCCTATTGCTGGGATTGCCATATCCAGCCCGAGGAGAAGGAGGAGGTAAAATCATGAGCATGGATAGGAGACAGTTTCTGAAATTCTCCGGCATCGCCTCCATCCTGGGGTTCGGCGCCACGGTAGCGGACGCGACCAATCTGATAACGGGAAAGCAGCTTCTCCCCCCTCAGGTGGATAAGAACAAGGAGACTCTCACTGCTAAGCGGTGGGCAATGGTCGTGGACATGAGCAAGTTCAAGACCGACGAGGATTTCCAGAAGACGATCACGGCCTGCCACAGCATCCATAACGTCCCTGATTTCCGGAAACCTGATGGCGCTCCCGACCGGAAGTTCGAGGTCAAGTGGATATGGAAGAGCACCTATGAAAAGGCGTTCCCGGGCATGGAAAGCCAGTATCAGAGCGAGCATGTGAAGGATATGCCCTTCATGCTGCTGTGCAATCACTGCACGAATCCGGCATGCGTACGGGTCTGCCCCACGAAGGCGACCTATAAACTGCCTGACGGCATCACGATGCAGGATATGCATCGTTGTATCGGATGCCGCTTCTGCATGGCAGCCTGTCCTTACGGTGCCAGAAGCTTCAACTGGGTCGATCCGCGCCGGGCTGCGAATCTCGATCCGGCCAAAGGCGGCAAAGTGAACCCTGAATATCCTACCCGCACCAAAGGCGTGGTGGAAAAATGCACGTTCTGTACTGAACGGCTTGCTGTCGGGAAGAGGCCTGCCTGTGTCGAGACAGCTCCAGCGGGAGCCTTGCTCTTCGGCGATCTGGAAGATCCAAACTCGGAGGTCAGGAAGATCGTGACAAACAAGCTTACGATCCGCAGAAAGCCTGAGCTGGGAACGGGTCCGGCGATCTACTATCTGATCGGAGGTGGCGACCATGCTTGAGAAAGCACTGGAAGGAAGCAAGAAATACTGGGCATGGGTGTTCTTTCTCGGCATCTTTGCCTTGAGCGGGACCTATTGGTACATACGGCAGTTCAATGAAGGCCTTGGTTTGACCGGCATGCACCGTGACGTGTCGTGGGGATTGTATATCGGCCAATTCACGTTCCTGGTCGGTGTTGCAGCGTCGGCCGTCATGCTTGTGATCCCGTACTATCTCCATGACTTCAAGAAGTTCGGGAAGATCGTGATCCTCGGCGAGTTCCTGGCGATCTCGGCTGTGACCATGTGCATCCTGTTCATCTTCGTGGACATGGGACAGCCAATGCGCATCATGAACGTGATGCTGCATCCGACACCGGGTTCGGTCATGTTCTGGGACTCGGTCGTGCTGTCCGGCTATCTCTTCATCAACGCACTGGTCGGCTGGGTGACCCTGGGCGCTGACAAGAAGGGTGTGCCTCCGCCGAAGTGGATCAAACCGTTCATTTATCTTTCGATCCCCTGGGCCATCAGTATTCACACCGTGACGGCGTTCCTGTATTCCGGCGTTCCCGGCCGTCATTTCTGGCTCACGGCGGTCATGGCTGCCCGGTTCCTGGCGTCGGCATTCGCCGGCGGCCCGGCGCTGCTGATCATATTGGCACTGATCGTGCGAAAGGTCAGCAAGTTCGATGCGGGCAAGGATGTGATCCAGGCGATCAGCAGGATCGTGGCCTATGCCATGTTTGCCAACGTTTTCCTGCTCGGGCTGGAGTTCTTTACCGCGTTTTACAGCGGCATCCCGGGTCATCAGCATCCCTTTGTGTATCTGTACAAAGGCCTTGACGGTCATTCTGAACTGGTAACGCTCATGTGGACGTCATCGATCTTTGCGGCAGTGTCGCTCATCATGCTCTGGGTCCCCAAGATCCGGAGGAACGAAGGACTGCTGGCGCTTGCGTGCATCATGCTGTTTTCGTCCCTCTGGATCGACAAGGGTTTCGGCCTGATCATCGGTGGTTTTGTGCCGAATCCTTTCGAGGAGGTGAATCCCTACTGGCCCACCTATCCCGAGACCATGATCACGATCGGGGTTTGGGCAATCGGATTCATCGTCCTTACCTTCCTGTATAAGATCGCCATCTCTGTCAGGGAACAGACGGCGGGCGTGGAGATCGAACACTGATCCAGTCCTAGCGAACACTTCTCTCAGGCCTGTCCTTTCAAGGACAGGCCTTTTTTTGTTCTCTTTTCCTTCTGGACAATGGGGAAGGGATAGTTTAA
>Ga0224495_10000768_pt1 | contig 24424 bp, 17 predicted proteins | sample SF_Jul11_sed_USG_FD_168128 | JGI IMG/M metagenome (GOLD analysis project Ga0224495, IMG submission 168128) | Sediment microbial communities from San Francisco Bay, California, United States - SF_Jul11_sed_USGS_4_1 | ecosystem: Environmental > Aquatic > Marine > Sediment | place: USA: California...
TGAAATACACAAATACACAAAAACAAATGTCCCGGCATTCCCACCGGGATCTATGTTTCGAAATATTCGGCTTGTGCCTTTGGAGAGAACTCGTCCTGCTCTGGAAAAACCGGCAGAAGCTTCTGATTCTGCGCCTGATATTGGGCTGGAAACATTGCATAGCATTTATTCTCCGCCCAGTATTCTTGTAAACAGCGATGGAGACTATTGCAAATTTACGGCGATCCGGGGGCGTTTATTAAAATCAAGCCGGGCAAACCGGATTTTAATTTATATTCCATTATGATCCCGGCATTGCGCACAGAATTGCGGGTCATTGTGCAAAAAGTCGTCAAAAGGCAGAAAACCTTATATTCCAGACCTGTGCATATTATGACAGAAGATGTGGAAAATATTTATCGGGCGGTAATCCGCCCTGTTGAAAAAAATTCCTCAATAAACAATCTGGCGCTCATCAGCTTTGAAAAGGCGGTGTCGCGGACTGCCGGAAAAATAGAACCCGATACTCCGGATGAAAACCTGACTTCCCGAATATCTGAATTGGAACATGAACTGACAATAACCCGCGAAAGTTTACAAACGGTTATTGAAGAACTGGAAACCTCCAACGAATCATTGCAGTCCATGAACGAAGAAGCGCAGGCTGGCAATGAAGAACTCCAGGCCTCAAACGAAGAGCTTACCACGCTCAATGACGAATTATCTGTCAGAACGACCCAGCTTGCAGAGGCTATGGATGACATGGAAATCATTCAAAACAGTTCTGACCGCACTATCGCGGTTGTGGATCGCGACTTGAATATCCGCAGTTACAACAAAAAATCGTCTGAATTTTTTAAAATTGATCCTGCCTTTAAATCGCAAAATCTGGCTTCAGTTCCTGAATTATTTGACCTGGATGCGCCCTTGATTGAAAGTTTTCGTGAAGTAAGTAAAAGCGGAAAAACCTGTTCCACGGAATTCATGCATAAAAACCGGGAATATATTCTGGAAGTTTTTCCATACCAGACAGACAATGTTATTTCCGAATGCCTGCGATTGATTGGCGAAATGGCGCACAAACGCAATATCAGCCTGCTTTTATCTGATTCCATTGATTGTGAAACCTGTAAAAAACCATGCGCTATTTGGGTAGACCAGAGTCGCTTTCGGCAAATTCTCTTAAACCTGTTGAGCAATGCCGTAAAATACAATCGCAAGGAAGGGCAGGTCAAACTTTTATATTCCTGCCAGAATAATTCCCATATGCGTTTTACAGTATTTGATACAGGACTGGGTATTCCCAAAGACCGGCAAAAGGAATTATTTCAGCCTTTTCATCGTCTGGGCGCCGAGCGCAGCAATATCGACGGTACCGGCACAGGATTGAGCATTACCAAAAGGCTGACCGACGCTATGGGCCGCGAAATTGGATATTGGAGCAACGAGGGTAAAGGTTCAGAATTCTGGGTAGAGTTTCCATTAGCCCCATTGCCCAAAATCGACCAAAAAAAATCAGACGGGAATATGGCAAAACCGGATATTGATAAAATCGTACGGGATTTCTCAAACTCCAACCCGGTTGTTCTCTACATAGAAGACAACCCGATAAACCAGGCGTTGATGGAACAAATATTTGTCAAGAAATTGCACGGAATTCGCCTCCTCTCTGCGCACAATGCAGAAATTGGTCTTGAAATTGCCCATCAGGAAAAGCCCGATCTGATCTTAATGGATATGAATCTTCCTGGAATGAGCGGCCTCGAAGAGCTGATAAAAATAAAATTCTTGCCGGACTTAAAGGAGACTACTGTACTGGCAGTATCTGTCAACGCGGTAAAAAGCGATATTGAGAATGCTCTCGCAGCCGGTTTTACCAGGTATATCATCAAACCCTTTAAGGTTGATGATACTGTTGCAGCCGTAACACAAAGACTGATTAAAATAAAAGTAGCGGCTTTCGTGAAATAATTTTTTTTCTGCTTTTCCCCGGATTTATTAGAGGAAGGGATTTTATTTTTTCGAATATTTGCCATAATCAAATCGTCCATGGGGGAGCATGGGCGTCCTTCAATGTTCAATCGGCATGATTTAAATTTTCGAGGTTATTTCCTGTTGTGGCCGTTGCCATATTCAGAGCAGATTGTATAAGAAATGTGGAATACTTCCGATTCCCCTGCGGCGCAACCATGTGCGCCGCACTCCAACTCATGTTTCGAGCATGGCCTTGAATCTGGAAAATATTTCAAGAGCATCGTTTGGTCCGGGGCCGGCTTCCGGGTGGTATTGTACGCTTAATATTTTTTTGTCTTTCAGAAAAAATCCCTCGATGGTTTGATCGTTTGGATTTACTTCGCATACGCCGCCGGATTTTTTGAAAAAATCTCCGGAAAAAAATTTGTCCTCAACGCTAAATCCGTGATTCTGGGCTGTAATAATTACGCGGTTTTTTCCCTGTGTTTTTACCGGTTGATTGCCGCCGTGGTGGCCAAATTTCAATTTGTAGGTTTTTGCTCCAAGGGCAATGGCGAGCATTTGATGACCAAGGCATATTCCAAAAACCGGCTTTTGAAAGGAAAGTATTTTTCGGATATTTTCAATGCCGTTGACAACGCTGGCCGGATCGCCGGGGCCATTGGAAAGGAAATATCCGCTGAAAGTCTCATTGGAAAAGTTTGGCCATTTTTCAAGCAGGACGTTGCCCGGAAAGACAACGGGTAGAAGTCCGATATCAAGCAAATGCTTCAAGATTGAAAATTTTATTCCAAAATCCAGGACGCAAATTTTCTTGAATTTGAACGTATCAATTTTTCTGCCGGATATATGTTTTTGCACAAATTCGCTGGCCAGTTCTCCGTTAAAGCCGTCTGTCAGGTTACATCCTTCCATCGAAGGATGCCGGCAAACTTTTTCAAGGGATTTTTTATATAGCGCATTGTCCCCGAAATCTCCGGCAAAAATTCCTCCCCGCATGGCGCCTTTTTCGCGGATGTGCCGGACAAGCGCTCTTGTGTCGACTCCGGTAATTCCGGCAACCTGGTTTTCCAGCAAATATGCTTCGAGAGTCTTCGCGCTGCGAAAGTTGGACGGAATATCGCAGTAGTCGCGTACAATAATACCATCGAGATACGGCCTGTCCGATTCATTGTCTTCGTTGTTGATGCCGTAATTTCCAATCGATGGATAGGTAAAACAAACCATTTGTCCCATGTATGACGGATCGGTAATAATTTCCTGGTAACCCGACATGCTTGTATTAAAGACGATCTCGCCCATACGGCCATTCTCATCGAGGTGACCGAGTTTTTGGCCGTGGTAAATGGTTCCATCGTCAAGGATCAAGGCTGCGCTGTCGCGATTTGTTGGCATGGTTATTTTCCTGTTATAAAGTTTTCGAGCATTTTTTTTCCGCCCTCGGTGGCAAATGATTCCGGATGAAACTGAATTCCTTCAATTGGCAGGGATTTGTGCCGCAATCCCATAATTTCAAAATCGCTGGAATCCGGTATATGTACGCGCGAAGTAATTTCAAGTTCTCCTGGCAGACTGTCTACATCTACAATCAAGCTATGATATCGCATAACTTCGAGTCCCTGGGGGAGATTTTTAAAAACTCCTTTTTCATCATGCGAAATTATGGATGTTTTTCCATGCATGGGAACGCGGGCCTTTTTTATTTTCCCTCCGAGACAATGCGCAATACCCTGCATACCAAGGCACACTCCGAGAACTGGAGTATGTTTTCCGGCTTCCCGGATTACTTCGGAACATACTCCAAAATACCGGACATCATCCGGACTGCCCGGGCCTGGAGAAATAATAATTTTGTCATATGATTTTGCCTGGATTTCCGCGAGGGATATTTCGTCGTTGCGAAAAACATCGGGTATGCTTCCCGGAAAATGATTTTCCAGAATTTCCCCTGTGTATTGATACAGGTTGTAGGTAAATGAATCGTAGTTATCAATAATCAATATTTTCATATTAAAAAATCCTCCAGCGATTTTGCGATTGCCGCAGATTTGTTTACAATTTCCTGGTATTCATTTTCTGCGGAAGAATCATAAACTATGCCTCCCGACGCTCTGGAACAAGCCTTGTTTCCTTTAATAAATAATGTTCGAATTGGAATTACATGAGTTGAGTCTCCGTTAAAACCAAAGTGCCCAACCGCGCCGCCATAAGGTCCGCGGGGCTCATTTTCGATGCGCTCGATAATTTTCATGGATTCAATTTTGGGTGCGCCTGAAAGAGTTCCGGCTGGAAATACACGTGCAAGCGCCGAAAACATGTCTTCCTTGCGATCGATGATTCCGACAACTTCGCTTGAAATGTGCTGTACATGGGAAAATTTTTTTATGTCCATAAGTCGTCGCACCTTGACGCTGCCGATATGCGCCACTCGCCCAAGGTCGTTTCGATGAAGATCGACAAGCATGTTATGCTCTGCAATTTCCTTGGGGTCATTTAAAAGTATCCTGGCAAATTCCATGTCTTGTGCAGCGTTTTTTCCCCTTCGGGCTGTCCCGGCCAAAGGAAAAGTTTCAATTTCTCCCTGACGCAGGCGGAACAAAAGTTCGGGGCTTGCTCCGATCAGCTTTGTGTCCCCGAATTTTACATAAAACATATACGGCGATGGGTTTACCTCGCGTAGTTTCGCATACAACTCAATCGTGTCGCCTTTTATTTCAAAGTCAGTCTGAAAACCAATCTGGCACTGAAACGTGTTTCCATTTATAATTTCCTGAATGGCTTTTTCAACCATTTCCCGGTGCTGATCTCTGGTTTTTGATTTTCCGGTTTCCCGGACTTCCGGTTTTTGGGGATGAACATTTTTACCCGAAATTTTCTGAATCAGATCCGAGCGGTCTTCATTATAGAAAAAATAAAAAATTTCTCCGGTCATGGAGTCAAATATCAAACCATCGAGGTATGCTCCAAATGTAAACATATCAAAATCCGGATGCGGCTTTAGTTTCAATGCCGGTTCAAAATAATTCATGGTTTCATAGGAGAGAAAACCAACAAGTCCCCCGGCATAATTTCTGGAAATCACGTCTTCGGGCATGATATCCCTCATGGAAAAATACGGGTTTGCAGATTTAAAGGGCTTTCCGTCAACGAACAATTGATCCTGCCGACAGGAGATGGTCATTGAGGGATCAAAACCAATGACGCTGTAACGGGCGTCATAACCCTGTTCCCCCAGCGATTCGAGAATAAAGCAGTTTTCGTATTCCTTTTCAATTTTGCAAAAAAGGGAAAAAAAATCCAGCGTAGTGTGGTATTTTTTATATTGAGGTTTGCGGGGAAGGATTAAGCGGGGAATATCAGACATGGATTATCCAATCGTTAAAATGGATTTCATGTGTCAATCTGACTTGAAGTCTGGATGGCGCCGGCCATGGTTTTTTTGGGTCTGGGCAGGAACCTGTTATTCATGCCCAAGCTCTTTTGCAGTTGCAATATTTATTCCATGAAGCGCATTATTTGAAATCAAGTTACGAATTGTTGCAAACCGATATTATATAAAAATATAAATATTGATGTATTTTGACGTTTGATTTAGCGGATACATCAATTTAAAGTACGGCATATGAACTACAAAGACGATTCAGAAATAGACAATGAAAAAAATGATCCTGATAGCAATAAAAGCGCCCCGCCTAAAACAGGCGGGCGCTTGCTATATTTCGATCATGAGCGCATCAGGCATATGGAAAGAATGTTTGATCTTTTCCTTACATTATTTCGCCGTTCCTGAAACAAGTTGATGTGCATCCTGTTTTCGGATGCACTATTATGAACAGCCGGTGGTTGCTCCACAGGTTTCACATTTCAGGCAGGAACCATTGCGAACCAGAGTCATGGAATTGCATTCAGGACAGGCTTGGCCTTCGTATCCTTTTATACGAGCTTCATCCATTTTAACTTTCATATTGGACAGTTTTTGAAATTTACCTGATTTCGCAGCAGTCAGCACAGCAACGCCTTCGGGAATTTCGTCGATTTCCGCATACTCTTCACGAGGATCATTGTGCGGACTCTCGGAAATTAAATCTTCGGGAGAGACATGAGCCAAATCATCTCGGCCAAGATAGTTAATGGCAAGTTCTCTAAATACGTAATCCATGACTGATGTGGTCATCTTGATTCTATCATGTCCCGACACCATTCCATTGGGCTCAAATTTTGTAAAAATAAACGCATCTACAAACTCTTCCAGCGGAACTCCATATTGCAATCCAAGAGATATGGCAATGGCAAAACCGTTCATTATGCTTCTAAAGGCTGCGCCTTCTTTATACATATCCAGAAAAATTTCACCAAGCGCCCCGTCTTCATATTCGCCGGTTCTCAGATATATTTTATGTCCTGAAATGACTCCCTTCTGAGTATAGCCAGATCTTCTGTGCGGAAGTTTTCTGCGTTTTTGCATATGCTGGGTAACCATTGCTTCTGCCATTTTTTCCGCTTTTTCCTGGGGAGCAAGAGCTGAAAATTCCGATATGCTGACATGTTTAAACAGGTTTTCTCCAAACGACGACAGCGGTTGGGAAAGTTTGGAGCCGTCTCGATATACCGTTGTGGATTTCAGCATTAATTTCCAGGAAGAAATCAGCACGCTCTTCACGTCTTCGAGAGTTACATCATGTGGCATGTTAATTGTTTTTGAAATGGCTCCAGTAATAAAAGGCTGGGCGGCGGCCATAATTTGAACGTGAGCCTGGTATGCTATATATCTTTTTCCTGTTTTACCGCATTTACTGGCACAATCAAAGATAGCAAGATGCTCATCTTTTAAAAAGGGCGCTCCTTCAATTGTCATGGTGCCGCATATGTATTTATTGGCTTCGTCTATTTGCGTTTCTGTAAATCCAGCATGTTTCAACAAATCAAAAGAAGGGTCTTCCAACTGCTCCGGAGAAACATGAAGTCGATTTACAATAAAATCGTCTCCAAGAACAAACCGGTTCACTACATAATTCAAATCAAAAACCGGGGGAAGCATTTTTTCCATTGAGGCAATTAATTCCGATGTAAAACCCGCTTTTTTAAGCGATTCCGCATTAATATGCGGGGCGCCGTCAAAAGACGCTGTCCCGACCATATATGCCTGAATTGCGTCAATCTCCCTGTCATTGTAACCAAGAGCCTTCAAGGCAACTGGAATGGATTTATTAATTATTTTGAAGTACCCGCCGCCTGCAAGCTTTTTGAATTTTACCAGAGCATAGTCAGGCTCAATGCCGGTGGTATCGCAATCCATCAATAGGCCAATAGTTCCGGTGGGAGCAATAGCTGTCGTTTGGGCATTTCTAAAACCATGCAACGATCCAAGCTCCAGCGCTTCATCCCAGGAATGACGGGCAGCCTTTAAAAGAGAATCATGAACATATTTTTCAGAAAGACCAACCGGCGCAATAGTGAGACCTTCATATTCCGATGCATCGGCATTATATGCAGCCCGTCTGTGATTGCGAATCACTTTTAACATGGATTCTTTGTTGTTTTCATATGCTGCGAACGGTTCGAGTTCCGATGCCATTTCTGCCGAGGTTTTATAAGCTACCCCGGTAAGAATGGCGCTGAGAGCTGCCGTGATACCGCAGGCTTCTCGGGAATTGTATGGTATACCCATCACCATTAACAAAGAGCCAAGATTGGCATAACCAAGTCCAAGAGTACGGTATTTATAGGACAGCTCGGCAATTTTTTGAGACGGGTACTGCGCCATGAGAACTGCAATTTCCAGAACCACCGTCCAGATTCGAATCGAATGAGTATAGGAATCTATGTTAAAAATTTTCTTGTCCTCGTCATAATATTTTTTCAGGTTTAATGAAGCAAGGTTGCAGGCCGTATCGTCGAGAAACATGTATTCGCTGCAAGGATTGGATGCATTGATTTTCCCATCGGCAGAGCAGGTATGCCATTCATTAATAGTAGTATCAAACTGAACGCCAGGATCTGCCGATGTCCAGGCTGCATAGGAAATTTTATTAAATAAATCTCTTGCCTGAATCGTTTTGATCGGGCGGCCGTCTATTCGACTGGTGAGATCCCATGTACGGTTATCTTCTACGGCTTTCATAAAGGTATTTGCGAGCCTGACCGAATTGTTGGAGTTTTGGCCGCTTACCGTCAGATAAGCTTCCGAGTTGTAATCCACATTGAACTCTTCAAACTCCAGATTGTCAATTTCTGAATACCCCTGACGAGCCAGCTCCAAAATTCGCTGCACATAACTTTTGGGTATGCAATGAATTTGGGCTTCAATCAAAGCCTCTTTCAGTTTTTCATTGGTTTCCGGATTAATGAGATCGGCATTGTCATTAATTCCTTTTAACGAGGCCAAAAGTTTGGTCATGGTTTTTTTAATTATAATGGAACCAGCGACAAGACTTGCAACTTTATTTTCTTCGCGCACTTTCCAGCTCACAAATTCTTCAATATCCGGATGGTCAACATCGAGGGTAACCATTTTAGCCGCGCGGCGGGTAGTACCGCCTGACTTAATGGCTCCGGCAGCGGCATCGCCGATCTTCAAAAAACTCATCAGGCCAGAGCTTTTGCCGCCTCCGGAAAGTTTTTCGTCGCGCGCCCTTAATTTGGAAAAATTGCTGCCTGTACCTGAGCCATACTTAAAAAGACGCCCCTCTCTTATCCATAGATCCATAATGCCGCCCTGGTTTACAAGGTCGTCAGATACAGATTGAATAAAACAGGCATGGGGCTGCGGGTGTTCGTATGCGGATCTGGATTTTACCATTTTTTTGGTAAGCGGATCCATGTAATAGTGCCCCTGGGATGGACCGTCTATACCGTAGGCCCAGTGCAAACCAGTATTAAACCATTGCGGCGAATTCGGGGCTGCCATTTGTTGCACCAGCATCCAGGATAATTCATCGTAAAAAATAACAGCATCTTTTTCATCATTAAAATAATTGTATTTATATCCCCAATATGTCCATGTGCCGGCAAGGCGGTGGATTACCTGTTTTACGCTGGTTTCCCGGGTAAATTGCTCGCCTTCCGGCATATTTTTAAGCTTTTCGTCGTCCGGAATGGAACGCTGTAACCATTCTGGAACATTGTCTTCCGGAACTTTTTTCAAAAATTTTGGTATTCCGGCTTTTCTAAAATACTTTTGGGCAAGAATATCTGTGGCAACTTGCGACCATGAAGAAGGCACCTCTACATCACGAGCTTCAAATATCTTGCGGCCATCGGTATTCATGATTTCCGAAATGCGCTTTTCAAAGAGAATGTCTGCAAATACATCCTGATTTTCAGATGTATATTTTCTACTAAATTTCATATTTACTCCACGTTATTCGACAGCGGTTATGAGCCTTGGCATGAACATTCATGTCAAAATGTATTAAAATGGGTGTTTTTGGGACGCTTCGTCCCCCAAAAAAACGCTAATTTAATACATTTTGACTGAATTTCAAGTGGCAACCCAGGCTCTTGTTCCCATATTATGTCACATCTGTTCAGCTTCGGATTGAAACAACCCGGTTTTCTCCGAATCCACATGTCAACTGGGACATGCAATTTACCAAATAAAGACCTTATGTCAAACAGCTTTTTGTGTTTTTATGCGAAAGTTGGATTTTTTTTGAGCCTTGGCGGGAACCTCAATAATCAGATCAAAATGTATTAAAATCTGCGGAACTCATTGTGCGTACTGACTCCGGCCGTAGTAAATACTTTTTGCCTCCACGGGGGCAAAAAAAAAACTTACCGGACTAAATCAGTACTCCCGAATGAGTTTCGGGAGGCCTCCCAAACATGTTTGACGACGACACTTCATCTCTAAATGTTGTCTAAATGGGAAAAATATGGCAATGTCTGCAAGACAATCAAATGGAATTCATTCAAAACCAGAAAATATTTTTTGTAGCGACCTCTCCAAAAACAGGACGTATCAACCTCTCCCCCAAGGGAATGGATTCATTTCGTGTTCTAAAAAAAAATAAAATTGTATGGCTGAATTATACCGGCAGCGGAAACGAGACTGCGGCGCATTTGCTCGATGATCCTCGTATAACCATTATGTTTTGCTCTTTTGATAAAAAACCTCTTATATTACGTTTGTATGGAATAGCAAAAACCGTGCATCCGCGAGATTCTGCATGGTTGTCGTTAGTCTCCCTCTTTAATGACGCAGAGGGAGCCCGACAAATATTTGAAATGGAGGTCGAACTGGTAAAATCATCGTGTGGCGAGAGCATTCCATTTTATGACTATGCCGGTGAACGAGAGGATTTAAAAAACTGGATTCGCCAAAAAGGTGAAACAGGCATTTATAATTACTGGATGGAAAAAAATACTCTGAGCATGGATGATCAACCAACAGGAATTCTGGAGGAAATGCAATATGGCTAAAAATGTTTTGGGCAGCAACCTTCAAACCTGTAGCGACAATCCGGTTACCGGTTTTTACCGCAATGGCTGCTGTGATACCGGTCCAGAAGATATTGGAGTTCATACGGTTTGCGTCCTTTTAACTGATGAATTTCTCGCGTTCAGCAAAGAAGCCGGGAATGATCTCAGCACCCCCAATCCCCGGTTTAATTTTCCGGGATTGCGCGGGGGAGAGCGATGGTGCCTTTGTCTTTCTCGCTGGATTGAGGCATACAATGCCGGCGCGGCGCCCCAAATATTTCTTGAAGGAAGCCATATCAGCGTACTGGAATTTATTGATATGGAAATTCTGGAGCGTTACGCGGTAAGCTAAGTTCCACATTCCGAATAATTCTATGAATTCTATTATCTTGAGCCTTCTGCAAAACCCGGATTATATAGAAGTCGGTCAACTCCCGGGAACCGCTCTTGATTTGCGCTATGCTTCAAGCAACAATTTTATGGGGAAAAATATTTATCTTGATTTTAACCGGGCTTTTTTGCATAAAACAGCCGCCGAAAAACTGTTTCATGCTCTACAAAAATTATCGGAAATTAAACCCGCCTGGAAGCTCCTTTTACTGGATTGCCTGCGACCGGCAAGGGCGCATCGCCAGTTGTGGGATTTTGTGGCCGGAACCCCGCAGGAGCCTTATGTTGCAAACCCTGATCGCGGATCGCTTCATAGTTTTGGTTTTGCCGTCGATTTAACTCTTCTAAACGAAACCGGCGAGGAGGTGGATATGGGTACTGGTTTTGATTCCTTTGAAGACCTCGCGCAACCCAGATACGAAAATCAAATGATTGATCAGGGGTTGTTGACAAAAAAACAACACGAGCACAGGCTCATTTTGCGAAACATTATGGAAGCCGCTGGATTTTATCAACTCTCTTTTGAATGGTGGCACTACGACGCTGAACGCGGCGATATTGTGCGAAAAAATTACCCCATTATCGAATAGCACATCAATGTTGACCGTGCCGTATAAAGTAGTTTTGCCCGATTGTGGGGGAAATCATATTTACTGCATCGGGCAGTCGTGGATATTTTATCTGCTTTTAATGACCCTGTGCGCCATAAACCCGATCAAAAAAGATATTAGAACCGAAAGAAAAAGATAAGAAAATAATTCGCTTTTTAAGAAAGCCAACGGATCATTTTCCAGCCAGATTTCAACCTTGCGAAAAGTGTTATTGTTGACGTATGTTCGAGACTCCCCATAGGAAGCTATCTTCGCGTTTGACATGGAAATTCCAAAATTTTCAAGAACGCGCCCAACTTCTTCTGCGCGCGCAAGCCCAAGCTGCATATTTAATGAGGCTTCGCCATCCTGATCGGCATAGCCAATAATACGAATTCTTTGTGTGTCATTGTAGCGTTCATACAGGGACAGCATACGCGTTGCAGCCATTATATCCTTCAAGCCTCCCGGCGTTACCGAGTATGAGTTTTTGTCAAAATATACTGAACCAATTTTTGTTTTTACTTCTTTACCAAATTGTCGGTAAGGAAATTCCAGATAATCGCTGTTTTGCGAACAGGAAGCAACTTGTATGGCAAATATTAAAATATATACATAACGACCCATATACCCCAATGCCTGTTATATTGAAGCCGTCAAGCAGATGTTTTGTGCGCAAAAATGGAGATAATGTCAAAAACTGAGTCAGTCTGAATTATTCTGACTGAATATCGAGTTCATGTCCATGCTAAAAATAGATATATTATTGTATGTATTCTAAATATATAGTTATCTAAGCAATGTTGCGAAAATCTATTTTTTTTCGTCTACAAATGGTAGGATGGGTATACTTAAAAAAGGGAATTAACATGGAAAAAAAAATAAACTATATATTTAACCGGAGGCAAAGCTGCGCGCTTGTTGGCGTTGTGGCTGCCGGGTTCATTTCCATTATGTACATTACAATTTCTTATACTGAAAATCAAAATAATCAATTGTTCATGGGCAGCATTTCGTCTGCAACCGGGCTATATACAGGCTTGTTTGGCGTTACAGGCAGTATTTTTTTTGGTTCTCCCCGCCGTATTTTATCAAAACTGCAAAAAAAAGAAAACAATAGCCAAACAACGCATTTCATGGATAGCAAGATAAATAATTTTGAGGCATTTTTTGACCTGTCAGCGGATCTCTTGTTAATCTTTGATAAAAAAGGCCATATTGTGGAAGTAAATTCAGCGTGTACAACATTGGGGTACACAAAAGAAGAAATGATTGGCAAGCATATTACAAAATTTGCTCCCCCCGATGCCCTGAAATCTTCTGCACAAAATATAGCTCGGCTATATGAGGATGGCAAAATATTGTTTGAGTCTTGCATCTTAAGCAAAGATGGAAAAATAATACCTTTTGAAATCAAGGCGAAACTTATTCAGCACAACGGGGAACAAATGGTTATCAGTTCCCATCGGGACATTACCTTGCGCAGGCAAATCGAGAATATGCTCTCCAGGCGCGAATCCAAATACCGGGCTGCCATCGAAACCTCTCTGGATGGATTCTGGATGACCGACTTAAAAGGCAATTTTTTAGAGGTAAATGACGCTTATCTGCAAAAATCAGGATACAGCCGAGAAGAATTTCTGGCCATGAATATTTCTGATCTGGAAGACCCGGGAAAAAAGATGGATGGGATTAACCTCGGAAAAATCATGCATACAGGAAAAGACCGCATCGAAAGTACTCAAAAAAGAAAAGACGGCAGCCTGTGGTCGGCGGAAGTCAGCATCAACCACCAAAATATTGAAGATGGAAGAGTTTTCTTTTTTATTCACGATATAAGCAAAAGAAAAAAAATGCTGGAAGAACTTGAACAAAGCAAGAAAAATCTGGAGCAAATTCTGGACATTGCTCCAATTGGAATGGGGATCGCCCGCATGGATGGTAGCCTGATATATGTTAACGACGCACTATGCAATCTTCTGGGTTATTCAAAAGAAGAATTTAAAAAGCTAAAAATAAAGGATATTACACCGCCGGAAGATCACAAAATAAGAACAGAAAATTTTAATCGCATGGCAACCGGAGAAGCCCCCATTATAGTTGAAAAACGGTACTTGACTAAAGACGGTAAAATAATTTGGGTGCGTGGTTCTGGAATGCTTTTCAATGATATATCTGGAGATATCTGCCATATTATCCAGATGCAAAATATTCATGACCAGAAAATTGCCGACGACAAACTGAAAGCAAGCGAAAAAAAATTCCGCGTGCTTTTTGATTCAGCCAACGACAGTTTTTTTATTCTGAACCTAAATGGTAATTTTGTAGATATAAACAAGGCAGGCTACGAACATCTCGGCTATTTACAGGATGAATTGATCGGCAAACATATTACCGAAATTGTTGCCCCGGATTTAAAATTCGATATGAAGGGAAAAATAAATAAAATAATAAGCGAAGGGCATGCCAAGTTTGATTCGGCCACAGTACATAAAAACGGCTCTGTAATTATCGTCGAGATCAATGGAAAACTGATTGAACAAGACGGCAAATACAACCTTTTTTTCCTGAATCGAAATATTACATTGCGTAAACATATGGAAGACAAACTTCGAACCAGCGAAGCCCTGAGCCGCGCTGTAATTGAACGAATTCTGGACAGCTAAAAATGGAATGGCGACTTTCTTTGGGCGCCCACGCCCCTTTTCTGTCCGCCAGCAAAACCCATAAGATCACTTTTTTGCCATAGAACAGTTTTTTTATGGGGTTACTTTAGAATTTCCCCGTCTTTCAACTCCACTTTTTGAAGGGCGTGTTTTACAACGCGAGGATCGTGTGTGCTAAAAATAAAAGCAACCTTGTGATCGCGGTTCATTTTTTGCATAATATCTATGATATTTTCGCTGTTTTCGCTGTCAAGGTTCGCCGTTGGCTCATCGGCCAGGACAATGGTCGGCTTTCCCACAAGCGCGCGCGCTATCGCAACGCGCTGTTTTTGACCGCCAGAAAGTTCGTCGGGTTTTTTCAGTATATGATCTTTCAGGCCAACCTCAAGTAAAAGCATTTCAACGCGGTCTGCTTTTTCTTTCTCATCAATATCCTGACGAATCATTAGAGGCAGCATGACGTTTTCTTTTGCGTTTAAAACCGGAACAAGATTAAAGCTCTGAAAAATAAATCCAATATTAAATAACCGATAATCTGACATTTTATCAAAATCGTCGAGGACAAGTTTTTTATCGCCAAGATAAATGGAGCCTGCTGTTGGTTTGGTCAGCAGCCCGAGAATATTCAGCATTGTAGATTTTCCGGAACCCGATGGTCCTGAAATTGTGAGAAAAGATTTGTTGGGAATTTCCAGATTTATATTTTTCAGGGCATCCACACGGCTGTTTCCTTCGCCATAGGTCATTGTTATATTCTCAAGTCTCATTACTGCCATTGATATCTCCTTTATTTTCAAAATAACGCGATGTAATACTCCGCTCTTAACTGATAGTCAAAAGGTAAAAAATTTCCGTAAAACGATGTAGAGTCCCCGATTTTATATGTACCGGCAAGGGAAAGTTTGGAAGCCTTGTCCAGCTTGATATCGGTTCGCAATGACAACAAATACTCATTATCAAAGGGGTTGCTTATTACGTTAAATGCCACATCAAATATATCTTTAATGTTTACTGACATAAAGCTTGCAATAATATAATGGCGCATGGGCGTAAGCGCATGCCCCGTAGATTCCGTTCCAAGCTGTCCAAGCCAGAGACGGCTCTGGTCAACAAGGCCGGCAGGGTAACTTTCCGGATTTTCTTGTCGATACAGATATTCCAGAGTAAGACTCGTTGTATCGCTCACATCATAACGCAGTCCTGTGAGGGCATCCGCATAAAATGGGGCATTTTTATCGGCAACAACAAAAGATGAGTGCGGTTTTTCATAAAACAATATTTCCCCGTGCCATTCCAAAGAATTTAGAAAATACCGCGAATAGGAAAAACCGCCCTGCTGTTGTTTTTCGGTATAGTAATAAATAATATTAAAATCCCCCTTAAAAAAATCGAGATACAGACGGGCAAAACCTCCCATATAATCGCGATTGTACGGTTGTGTAACAAACGAAAATCCGGCGCGACTCATCGTATTGATTTCAGGAACAGTTCTTGCATTAACAGGAAGGCCGGATTTGTCTTGAAAGGGCGCCGGCAAAAATGCAAAGCTCAGACGGTAGCGGGACAACAATTCCGATTTAAATTCTCCGTCAAAGGAAAGTTCGGCAATCCATGCGCCTTCTCTTTGAGCCGGTTCTCCCGGCAAAGTTGATGTAGGATTAAGGCGATCCAATGGATTTTGAAAAAGTCCCGGCGTAAAAATATGCCGGTATTTTCCAATTAAAAAAGATGAAGACGGAACCAGCGAAATTTCCCAAAATAACTCGTCGAGCCTGATCCAGTCTCCGGCATTTTTTTCGTAAAAAGGCGAGGCGCTTTTATACAAACTCGAAGCGGATCCTTCTACATCCACTTTCAGGGTAGAGGTTGTTTTTTTATCGCGATGCTCAGGATGAACAATTAATTCAAAATTTACCAGAGCCGAAGCGCTTTTTTCTTCGAACAAGCCGTTGGCCGCCGCAATATGGGTTGCATCATTTACAGGCTGATACGAAAATGTTCCAATGCTGAAAAGACGCGATTCAAAAGTTGTTTTGTTTTTCTGGTCATCAACTGTTTGATTCGTTGTTTCTGAGGCGCTTTGATTCGCTGGATTTTTCGTGTGCGGTTCGACGGGGGCATCTTCAATGGTCGCATCCGGTATGACCTGGGAAAAAAGGCTGTTTTGAACGATAAATGAGAAAAGACAGAATATCGTTATGATCATCAGGCTGCTTTTTAAACAAGTAGTTTTCATAAAGAAGTTTTCTGCCCTTTTTGCAAATTATTTTCCCAGGTTATCCGGTCGAAAGCGCGATTCGGGTAAATTGGGGGTTTGTTGAAAGTCTTGCACCGTGAGTACTGTTCTCTGGCTTGTAATCACATTCTCCATGATAAGCAATCCGGGTCTTTCCAGTCCGTGGTAGGTTTTTATTTCCCTGTATTTAAGAGTTTTCATGTGGTGGCCTGCGTTATCATAAAAATGCTGCTGAACCGGCTGAAGTCCGGTTTTTAACACCCACAGGCGAATTAAAAAATAAGCGGCTCCGGATTCTTTTTTTGCTGTCATGTCGATAACATACTGGGTAGCCGATTCTTTTACAATTTTTACATCGTAAAGATCAAGCCAGTTCAGGCGCAACACATCGGCATTGTTAAAATCGCCGTTGCCGATCGAGTCGCGGTCGGCCAATCGCACAACTTTATGACTATCCGGTAAATAACTCCAGATTTCTCCATTGATATTTAAAATCTGGCGGCCTTTGTCGCGCGGGGGATCAAAAAAGGAAACATGAACAGTTTGCGAATTTTTCGCCTGCACCAGAAGCGAATAGCTTTGTTCGGACTTATCCACACGGTAGTTGGTAAAAGCGTAGCGCCCGGTCCACTGGCCGGGAGAAAGTTTCTTTAATACCTCAGATACAATTTCAACCGCCTTTGGACTCGACTGCGTCCAAAGCGGTACAGTCGTTAGGTTAACCAGAACAAGCGCTAAAAAAACAATTAATTTTTTCATTGTAATTCTCCTTCTTAAATATGTGTAAGAGCATCCTGCGGACTCAGTTTGGAGGCAAGACGAGCCGGATAAAGCGAACCAATTACTCCGGCAAGCATACCAAAAAGTACGGTTTGCATAATAAAAAATATTGTGTTAAAAGGATGAATAATGACCTTGTCAATTGTGCCGGGAATTAAAAACGGCACTCCATTTAACCCCATAACTCCAACGATAATGGATCCCAATAAAACTCCAGTAATTCCGCCCGCCAGTCCCAAAAATGTACTTTCCATTAAAAAAAGACGTATTATATGTTTTCGCTTATATCCAATGGCCATCATGGTTCCAATTTCGCGGGTTCGCTCGGAAACGGTCATAAAACCCGTAACGATAATGGCAAAAATCACAAATATCATAATGACGCTCATCACCACAGAAAATACGATATTTTGCAGACTCATAATGTTGGCAAAAAATTTGTTAATTTCATCCCAGGGTTCGGCAACAAGATTGTAGGCAGCAAGTTTTTCGTTGAGAATCGCGGCCACTTCCTGACGATTTTTTGTGTCATCGAGAGAGATTACAATTTCATTGATTTTTCCTTCGCTGCCGAGAAGTTTTTGAGCCGCCGAAAGATTCAGGTAAATCATGGTTTTGCTGGCAGTAGGGTTGGGAAAATCAATGATGGCGGTAAGTTCGGCCTGAAGAGAATGCTGCGCGCCGTTTGGATCGGAGGTCATTAATATCAATTCATCGCCAATGGCGGCCATTTCGGGTTTATTATCCACCATGCTGGTAAACCCCTCGCGCATCGTAGTGCCCAGCATCACCTGATGAAATTCGCTTACTTTGGCTTTCAGGTTTTTGGCGGCATTTTTGGGAAGGGGTTTTGCCAGACTTACCGGCATATCCATCGGGGCATCGGCAATATCTTTGGTATCAATAGAATCCAGAACGAGATTTTTTTCAAGAGATGAATCCAGAAAATGACCGTTCCCCTTTTTGACCATATCCCTCAGGCGCGGGCAAACACGGTTTTCGCCCTGCGGGTCAATGCCAATGGCCATAAACGGCGTGGTGGTCTGGGATTTCTGGTGATTGATAATTCCGCCAAAAAACAGCCTTTCGGTAACGCCGGTAACATGAGGTGTGTCGAGAATAATACGCCTTATTTCTTCGGTCGATTGAAAAAGATAGTCGTAGGATTTGGAAGGTAGCGCATTGCGAAATCCCTTCATGGTTACCTGGATATCGCCAATTTCGGCTTTGGTATTGCTTTCCTTGATTTCCTTTTGCAGACCGTTTAGAAAACCCCGGATGTTAAATAAAAACGTGATGCCGATGGTCGTTACCAGAATGGTAAGCAGGCTGCGGCGCAAATTGCGGGTTACGTTTTTGATTGCGAGCAGGTAAAAATTTTTCATATTCGTATCCTTATATTTTTCCTTTTGATATTCACATGCCCCCTTTTTAAAGGGGCAAGTCTGCCCCTTCGGCGCGAACGACTGAGCGTTCAGTCACGGCATCGCTGAACGCGAGGAAGTGTCAAAAGCGCCTGAGCAAGGTTTTTGACCACGGTTTCGCGCCTACCCCGAACATATTGTTAATGAGTAAGTACTCACTCATTGCTGTGTTGTCAAGCATTTTTTGTTTAAGTATATTTTATTTTTCAGGAAATGACAATATTTGGTCAATTATGTGCCTAAAAAAATGCTCCCAAACTCACGCAGGTAAAAAAGAGCCCGGAACTTGATTTAACCGAAAAGGCGCTACAAAACCCAGGATTAGGCAAGCTGCTGGTTTCCCATCGCCATCCCTGCGCATAAAATATCTACGGTAGATTGAATTTCCATTTTATCATCCCAATTCTTGTCGGGGAAAAGCAATACTCGTAAAACAGCGTAACCCAATAAACTCGACATGGTCAACCGGATAATCACGGCGGTATCCAGCGGCTTTAATATACCTTTTTCCTGATGGCGTTTCAAAAACTGGTTTACCAGCGGAAATATTTTTAGCTCAAACTGTTCGCGGGCAAAATTTTGCAGTTGCGTATCAAAACTGATTTCCTGAAGAATAATTCTCAGAAAAGATTGGTTGCTTTTAATAAAATCAAGGCGCTCCTCAAAAAAAAGGGTTAAAAATATCCGGATATCGGAATAATCTTTTTCCAGAAGCGACTTTATCCTCTGAACGGTTAAAGGAATCAGGGTTTTCTCAACAACGGCAAAAGCAATTTTTTGAAATAGTGTTTTTTTGTTTTTGAAATGCTTAAAAATCAAACCTTCGGCAACGCCGGCTTTTTTCGCAATTTCTCCGGTCGAAGCCCCCGAAAAACCTTTTTGGGCAAATATTTCCAGAGCAGATTCGTAAATTTTTCTCTGCTTGTCCGTCATTTCCGGGAAATTTATTTCTTCGCCTGATTTATCAATATCCATTGATTTTACAAAACACTGCTGTGTGGGTTGTCAATCAAGAATTGATGTTTTAACCGATTTTGAAGATAGTGACTGAGTCAGCGTTCAAAGAGCCTGGCATGAAAACGCGCATTTTACTGCATTCTGACGTGAATATCGAAGTTCTTGTCCATATCCCTTAACAGAACATTACAATATTATAAAAATACAATATAAATTCCTTGCAAAAGCAAATCTATTTCAAAAAATGGGTTCAATTATGAAGTACGGATTCATTCTGGATAATCGAAAGTGCATTGGCTGTCATGCCTGCACCGTGGCCTGCAAGTCGGAACACAATGTGGCCATTGGCGTTAACCGCACCTGGGTCAAATACATTGAAAAAGGCATTTTTCCCGACAGCCGACGATTTTTTACCGTCATGCGGTGCAACCACTGCGAAAATCCGCCCTGCGTGGCCATTTGCCCTGTGGGCGCCATGTTTCAACGCGAAGATGGCATTGTGGATTTTAATAACGAACGTTGCATTGGTTGCAAATCCTGCACCCAGGCCTGCCCATACGATTCCATTTATATGGATCCCGAAACCTCTACTGCCGCAAAATGTAATTTCTGCGCTCACCGCATTGACCAGGGGTTAAATCCTGCCTGCGTAAATGTCTGCCCTGAAGAAGCCATTATTGTGGGAGATATGGATAACGCTACATCGGCCATTCGAAAAATAATGGGTCGCACCCAGTTGCAAACCCGTAAAGCCGAAAAAGGTACCACGCCAAAAGTATACTATATCAACTCCGAAGCGGCAGCGCTTCACCCAATGGCGGCGCCACCAACCAATCAATATCAGCAAACCGCCCAGATTGCCGGCGTAGGGCATTACGCAAAATTTGCCGAGAAGCGGATTGAAGAAAATAAATCCCGCTTTGTTCAGGCCATGGGAGCAACCCTTGCGCCTTATGAAACCGAAATTGCCGCAAAACAGGGCGTTACCCTGGCCGATGCCGGCGGCGAAGACGCTAAATTATTAAAAGGAAATATGCGCCGAACCCACGATGCCCCATCTAAAGGGCCTTTGTGGAACTGGGAACTACCGGCCTATCTATGGAGCAAGGCCATTGCATCGGGAATTGTAATCATTGCGGCACTGGGCAGTCTGACTGGCTGGTGGAATTCCGGAAATTCCTGGTTTGCGCCTGGATCTTCCTTTGCCTTTCTTGTATTAACGACCATATTCTTGATTAAAGATCTGGATAAACCTTCGAGATTTTTATACGTTATTTTGCGTCCGCAATTTAAATCCTGGCTTACCCGAGGCGGTTACATCTTGTCTGTTTTTGGCGTTTTTTTAGCTCTTTGGGGATTTGGCCTTTTAATTGCCAATGATATGGTCGTCCAAATTGCTCAATGGGGCGGCTTGATTGAGGGAATTATTTTGGCCGGATACACCGCCTTTTTATTAGCTCAGGCTAAGGGTCGCGACTTTTGGCAGAGCCCGCTTTTACCCTTTCACATGCTGACTCATGCCCTTATGGCCGGCGCCGCATTCTTTTTTATAGCAACATCGTTTAATCCGCTTTCGGATGATTTTGGGCTATTGTTAAAAAATCTCCTGATGGGCGCCCTTGTTCTGAATTTGTTTATTTTATTTTTTGAGCTAACTGTGCCGCATCCAACGACAGACGCCAAACTCGTAGTTAAAATGATTCTGGGTAAAAAGTTTGGCCTGCTTTTTTACTCGCTGGTCTTGCTTGCCGGAAACATTCTCCCGCTTGTTATTTTAGGGATGAATATTGTTCCGTTTGAAATTGCCGGTGTTTTGGTTCTTTTTGGAATTGCCATTACCGAGCACATCTGGATTAAAGCGCCCCAACTCATTGCATTAAGTTAAAAGGAAACATTATGTCAAAACCGCATTATAAACCATCTGTTATTGAAAAAATCGCCGAGGCTTTGCATATCATTCCCAATTTGCATGGCAAGGGTAAAAATGATCAACCCGGATATAAAACGGATTTAAGTAAATTTCCGCCCATTGAAAAATGGAACGACTGGGAAGAATTTGATCCTTCCGTTTGGCCCAGAAAAGAAAAGAAAAAATATTCGTTAATACCAACCAACTGCTTTAACTGTGAATCTGGCTGCGGACTGGTTGCCTACATTGACAAAGAAACCAATGAAGTTCGCAAGTTTGAAGGCAATCCCTTTCATCCTGGCAGCCGAGGCAGAAACTGCGCCAAAGGCCCCGCTACGATTAATCAAATCCATGATCCCGACCGTATTTTGTATCCTCTCAAACGAAAAGGCGAACGCGGCAGCGGCCAATGGGAAAGGGTCTCCTGGGAAGATGCCATGAATGATATTGCTTCCAGAATCGGCAAAGCTATTAAAGAAGGCAGAAACAACGAAGTTGCCTACCATGTGGGCAGACCGGGGCACGAAGGGTATATGGAACGCGTTTTAAACGCCTGGGGAGTCGATGGGCACAACAGCCACACCAACATTTGTTCTGCCGGCTCGCGTTTTGGTTACGCCCTGTGGCATGGCTTTGACCGGCCGTCGCCCGATCACGCTAATGCAAAATTTATTTTATTGATTAGCGCGCATCTGGAATCCGGACATTATTTTAATCCGCATGCCCAGCGAATTATGGAAGCCATGATGAACGGAAGCAAACTCGCCGTGATCGATCCAAGGCTTTCGAATACGGCCAGTATGGCCGACTATTGGGTTCCGGCTTATCCGGGAACCGAAGCCGCTATGTTATTGGCCATGGCTAAAATCATTCTTGATGAAAAGTTGTTCGATCCGGAATATATGCAAAACTGGGTAAACTGGCAAGAGTATATGGCCGCTGAAGAACCCAAACAGGAATGCACCTTTGAAAATTTTATAGAATCTCTCCAAAAAAAATACAGCGAATACACGCCAGAATTTGCGGCCAAAGAATGCGGCGTCGATGCAGAAATGATCGTTAAAATTGCGCATGAAATTGGCCGGGCCGGAAAGGCTTTTTCCGCTCATGTGTGGCGTGCAGCGAGCATGGGTAATGAAGGAGGTTGGGCCGTTGCCAGAGCATTACATTTTTTAAGCGTTTTAACGGGTAGCGTAGGAACTGTAGGAGGAACATCCCCCAGCGGCTGGCAAAAGGTCAAACCAAAGCTTTTTGACAATCCACCGGCGCATAAGTTTTGGAATGAACTGCATTTTCCCAAGGAATATCCTTTTTCTCATTTTGAAATGAGTTTTATATTACCTCATATGATTAAGGATGGACGCGGCAAACTGGACGTATATTTTACGCGCGTATTTAACCCGGTCTGGACCTATCCCGATGGATTTACCTGGATGGATGTCCTGGAAGACGAATCCAGGGTGGGTCTTCATGTAGCCTTAACCCCGACCTGGAATGAAACCGCATATTATGCCGATTATGTGTTACCCATGGGGCATTCTTCCGAACGTCACGACTGGATCAGCTATGAAACCCATGCCGGTAAATGGGTGGGCTTTCGTCAGCCCGTATTGCGCGAAGCCGCACGCCGGGCCGGAAAAAAGGTCGAGTTCACCTATGAGGTAAACCCCGGCGAAGTGTGGGAAGAAGACGAGTTCTGGATCGAACTTTCCTGGAAAATTGATCCGGATGGCTCCATGGGAATCCGAAAACATTTTTTATCGCCTTACCGCAAAGACCAAAAAATCAACATCGATGAATACTATCAATATGCGTTTGAAAATTTACCCGGTCTGCCAGAAAAAGCCAAAGCCGAAAATTTAACGCCTCTGGATTACATGAGAAAATACGGCGTATTTGAGGTAGAGAAAAAAACCTACAACAAACATCTTGCCAGGGTCGATGCAACCGGAGCCGAAATTAACTCCAAAAACGGCCTCGCTAAAAAAGACGGCAAGACCATCGGCGTTCTGGTGAACGGAGAAGTCGTGGAAGGCTTTCCTACGCCATCCAGAAAGCAAGAGTTATATTCGCAGACCATGAGCGACTGGAAATGGCCGGAATATACCTTGCCGGTTTATATTAAGAGCCACATCCATTCCGATAAAATTAACTCCACAAAAAACGAATTTACCCTTTTGCCAACATTCCGGCTGCCCAACCTGATCCACTCCCGATCGGGAAATGCGCAATGGCTCGTGGAATTAGCTCATAAAAATCCCGTCTGGATCCATACCTCCGATGCCGAAAGGCTGGATATCAAAATGGGCGATTTAATCCGCGTTAATACCGAAATTGGTTTTTTTGTCAACCGGGTCTGGGTCACCGAAGGGATACGCCCCGGCGTGGTGGCGTGTTCTCACCACATTGGTCGCTGGCGAAAACTAGACGACCCAAACGGCAACCGGTGGGCCAGCAACCTGGTAAATGTTTCCAAAGAAGGACCGGATAATAACATTTGGAAAATGCGCATTCTCGACGGAGTTCGCCCGTTTCATTCCAGCCACCCCGACAGCAAACGCATTTACTGGAGCGATGGAGGCGTGCATCAGGATATTACGCATGCCGTGCATCCCGATCCCATCAGCGGGGCGCATTGCTGGCACCAGAAAGTTATGCTTGAAAAAGCACATAACGGCGACAGATACGGCGATGTCTCTGTGGATACGAATAAATCCATGCAGGTATACCGGGACTGGCTGAAAAAAACGCGCCCTGCGCCTGGCCCGGGCGGACTCCGAAGACCGCTATGGATGGGACGCCCGTTAAAACCGGCCGATGATTTGTTTTATATAAAAGACAAATAATGTTGTGAGGGGGAAATTGCCCCTAATCATAATTATCCTCTCAGGTTCTGAAACAAATACTCGAGACCGTTTAGCTTGATTTCATAAACCGCTCCGGGCATTTCGCCGAGTTTACCAGAAGGAAACCCCTTTTGATGGCACCATATAAGGTAGTGTTCTGGCAAATCAATAAGAAGCCGATCCTTAAATGCCCCAAATGGCATTTTGTATTTGGCCAATTCGAGTAATTTTTCTTCATCCATCTATTGCATT
>Ga0224495_10000769_pt1 | contig 24417 bp, 19 predicted proteins | sample SF_Jul11_sed_USG_FD_168128 | JGI IMG/M metagenome (GOLD analysis project Ga0224495, IMG submission 168128) | Sediment microbial communities from San Francisco Bay, California, United States - SF_Jul11_sed_USGS_4_1 | ecosystem: Environmental > Aquatic > Marine > Sediment | place: USA: California...
ATATCAATTACATTATGTTCTTCGGCCAAGTTAACTGATCCGATAGGGGCTTCCGGAGCCGCAATATTTTGCTACGCATACTAAGCACAGCAAATGTTTAGTCGAAAAGGTGGGTCTCTTGCCTGGAATGCCCTACTATTGAAGTCAAATTCAGCTTGAAGCCGCCACATTGTGTAATATCCGACAATGCCTATTCAACAGCGTAAATCTATCCGGTTCTTCAGAGTCTTGTCGTACTTGTCGATGGGTGTTGCGCTTCTTTCATCCTTGACGGTGCTTGGGGATGAGCTGCCTGATACACCGAAACAACCGCCGGTACTGCCGGATTTTTTTGACCCGGCCGATGTGCCGCGAAATTATCTGTCCGGGAAGTTTATCGATTTCGTCAGCGAAGTTGACCGCTTTTTTGGCGATGACCGGAATTATCAGGAAAGTAATCAGAGCGTGTTGCAACTGGATATTACCAGGGCAATGGGGCGTGGCGCCGAACGGAAGTTTGTGCTGTCAGGGAAAGCCAAAGTACATTTACCCAATGTGGAAAAACGTCTGCATCTGGTGCTGGAAACCAATGCCGACAAGAATATATCGGCTGAGCCGGCACAAACCCAGACAGCTAACATTGATCAAATTGCCACACCGGAGAGTTATGCCGCAGGTGCACGATACGAGGAAAAAGCGGACAAGATTCACCATTTTAGTGCGGATGCGGGAATAAAGTTTCAGGGCATGAATACCAGTCCCTTTGCGCGATTAAGGGAGCGGGTTGCGGTTCCTGTCGGGGTATGGCAGCTGCGGGCTGAGGAAACGCTGTTCTGGTTTAATACCACAGGTACGGGATCCAATACCCAGCTCGATTTCGAGCGGCCCGTGAGCGAACCGATGTTGTTCCGCGCCAGTAGTAATGCGGCATGGTTGATGAAAGATCAGAACTTCGATCTGCGCCAGGATTTCTCGGTTTATCACACGCTGGATGAACGCACCGCATTGTTATATCAAGCGAGTGTGACCGGGACAAGCAAGCCGCAGTGGCAGGTGACTGATTATGTCTTGTTGTTGCTGTATCGTTACCGTTTACATCGCGATTGGGTCTTCGTTGAATTAAGCCCGCAACTGCATTTCCCCCAAGTGGACAATTATCGTAACCGCCCCGTGTTGGTGTTGCGCCTTGAAATGCTGTTCGATGACCCGAACTGACCGTGAAGCAGAGAATCCGGTGATTTAATATAGTTGTAACCTTTTTTCAGCCACGCCCGAATCAGTCAGTGCGTAGACGAAAAACCGCGAGGTTATCGGGAAAACAATCCGCGCAATTTGTTTGAAAACGGTCGAAAGCTTTTCGGCCAAATTTTTCGGGGAAGTCCCCGGCTTATCAACACTAAGGAGTTATAAAAATGGATAACAGTCAAATCTTGTCGGTTGCAATCGGTGGTTTATTGGCACTTGGGCTTGCAGGAACAGCAAGCGCTGCCGATTCGAAGAATATGGAAAAGTGTTATGGCATAGCCAAGGCGGGCATGAATGACTGCGGCAGCAAGAAGGCAGGACATTCGTGCGCAGGACAGGCCAGCAAGAACAGCGATTCATACGATTTCGTGGCCGTACCCAAGGGCACATGCGAAAAAATCGCCAATGGCAGTCTGGACGCGGGCGATGCTGGCGGCGATATGATGATGAAGAAAAGCATGTAATCAAAATGCCCGCAATCAATACTTTGCCGTGTAGAGCAGGTATAGGCTTGCGGGCACCCCATTACCGTGAGGTACTGGAAAAACTGCCCGAGCTTGGCTGGGTGGAAGTGCATAACGAGAATTTTTTCGGCGGTGGTGCACCGCTGCGCACCTTACTTAAGGCGCGCGAGCATTATCCCGTCAGCCTGCATGGCGTGGGCATGGGTCTGGCTTCGACAGCGCCGCTCAACAAGGCGCATTTGTCTGCACTACACCACTTGTGCGAGGTGGTGCAACCTGCGGCGATATCGGAACATTTATGTTGGAATTCGGCTGCAGGCATGGTGGTCAATGACCTGCTGCCGTTTCCCTATACCAATGAGGCCTTGGCTCACGTGGCAAGCCGCGTGGAACAGGTGCAGGAAAAACTGGGGCGACAGCTGCTGGTGGAAAATCTTTCAAGCTATTTATCTTTTTCGCACAGTGAAATGACCGAAGGCGAATTTTTGGCCGAGCTGATCGGGCGCACCGGATGCGGCATCCTATTTGATGTGGAAAATCTGTATGTGAATGCACGCAATCTGGGCGTGGATGCCGAGGCTTTTATAAGCGCGATACCAGCTGAGGCGGTGAAGGAATATCACCTAGCCGGATACAGCGAGCGGGACGGCTGTCTGGTAGACACTCATAACAATCCGGTATTCGCGGAGGTGTGGAATTTATATGAGTATGCACTGCGGCATATCGGTCCACGACCAACACTGATCGAGTGGGATAGTGACATCCCGGCGCTGGATGTGCTGATGGGCGAAGCCGCAAAAGCGCAGCAACGCCTGGAAAATTGTCATGGGTGAGCTGAACGATGATCTGTCCAGTTTTGCGCGTGCCATTGTGCAAGGAGATACGCCATCGCAGGAGATCGACACGGTCTACCAGAATTACAGTGCCGCTACCGCTATTGAAGTCTATCGCAACAATTATCGCGGCAATCTGCATGATGCTTTGGCGGGTGCCTATCCGATCATCGAGCAACTTGTAGGCAAGGATTTTTTTCGGCTGATGACGCGAAAATTTATCGGGCTATATCCTTCGCATAGCGGAAACCTGTATCACTATGGTGCGGAGATGGCGAGTTTTGCCGCGACTTTTTCGCCTGTACAAGGACTGCCTTATCTGTCTGATGTTGCGGCACTTGAGTGGGCTTGCCACGCTGCCTATTTCGCGGAGGATGCTGCCACACTGGATATAGGCAAGTTATCCGAGCTACTGCCTGAACATTATGCCGGATTGGTTTTTCTCACCCATCCGGCTTGTCATGTGCTGGATTCAAATTATCCGCTGGTCGAAATCTGGGATGCCCATCAACCCGATAAGCAGTGTGATTTTCATATTGATCTGGATAGTGGTGCCAGCCATGCATTGGTGAGCCGCGTAGATGATGTCGTTCTGGTCACTGAGCTGTCTGATGCCGAAGCCGACTGGTTGTCGCGGATACAGGCTGGAACAACACTGGGTGAGGCGACCTCTGGCACGCTGGCGCGGTATCCTGATTTTGATTTACAGGGTACGTTGTTAAACATGGTTTCAAAAGGTGCACTGACTGATTTTAAATCGGGGGCAATGCCATGAATACATTATTGCGCTTTGCGCGGGGTTATTTCACGGCTTCGCATTGGCCTGAATATCTGGCTCCCGCTTTCGATCTGGGGCTAAGGTTGTATTTGGCCAACATTTTTTTTAAAGCTGGGCTGACCAAGATAAAAACCTGGGAGAGTACGTTGTACCTGTTCAGTGATGTCTATCAGGTGCCGTTGCTATCCCCTGAAATCGCGGCATGGCTAGCTACCGGGGCAGAACTTGGTTTGCCGGTACTGCTGGTGTTAGGACTATTTGGACGCTTTGCAGCGGCCGGGTTATTTATTCTCAATCTGGTGGCGGTTATTTCGTATTACCCGGAATTGAGTGAGGCAGGTCTTAGTCATCACTTGTACTGGGGCATGTTGCTGTCTGTGCTATTGGTCATCAGTCGCGGCGCATGGTCGCTAGATGCGCTGCTGGAAAAGCGTCTGAGAAATGCATAAATGACCGTCTCAATCCACAAAGGAAACATTGTTGTGAATCTACTGAATCAGATGCGTATCGGCACCCGGTTTGCCGTCGGCTATGCCGTGGTATTGCTATTTCTTGCATCGGTGGTAATGGTTGCTGTCTACAGTTTGAACCAAATGACCGCCACGACGCAGGAAGTGATCGAGGGCGATGCTGCACGGGCGACACTGGCGAATGCAATCAACCTCCATGCGGAAAGCAGCGCGGGCCGGCTTGCACTGCTTTTTATTCTGCAGAAAAAAGCGCAGCGGGTGGCTGTTTATGGCGAGATGGATAGTCATAATGAGGCGATTGATCAGGCGATCAAAAACCTCGCACCGCTGCTGAACAAGCCTGACGAAAAAGCAGCACTAACCCGGGTCATGAAGCTGCGCGAGATTTACCGGGAAAGATTTCAAGAAGCCGTCGAGGCGCTGGAATTGAATGATCGGGAATATGCCGAGGAAATCATGACCACATCCACACGCGTAACTTTAAACGATCTTCTGGTTGAAACATCGCGACTTGCCGAAGGCCAGCAGGTTTCCATGCTCGCCCGTCAGAATGATGCTACGGCTGCTATGACGCGCTCCAAATACATCGTGGTGGGCCTTGGTATGGCAGCACTGCTGGCGGGCTTGTGGCTGGCAGTGATATTAACCAAGGGGATTGCGGGCCCGCTAGGCTTGGCGGTCAAAGCGGCGGATGAGATCGCCGCCGCCGCAGACAATCTGGCAGAGCCTGTGGCCGGGGTGCGCAACGGCTCCTCCAAGCAACGTGAAATGGCAGTGAGCATCGGGGAATCGGTTGAGCAGATGACCGAAGATATCGGCAGTGTGGCGAAGAATACGGCTGAGACTAAAGCGTATGCGGAATCGGCAAGAGATATGGCTACCAGTAGTGCGGAACTGATCATGACGGCGGCAAAGGAGATTGCAGAAATAGCCGAAATAGTGACGGCATCGGCTCTTTCTGTGGCGGAAATGCGCCAACGAGTCAGGCAGGTTGCGGGTACGGTGGTTGGCATCAAGCAAATCGCAAACCAGACCAATCTGCTGGCGCTTAATGCCGCGATCGAAGCGGCGCGCGCCGGTGAGAGCGGGCGCGGGTTTTCTGTGGTGGCCGGCGAGGTACGCCAACTTGCTATCCGCACCACCGAAGCGACCGTGCAAATCAACGACGAGATCCGTGCTATCGACCAGCAAACCCAACTGGCGGTGGATAGCATCAATTCCGGTCGCGACGGAATGGATCGCGGTATGGCGCTCATCGAAAATATGGTCTCTCCGTTGCGTGACCTGCGCGCGGGCGCTCAATCTTCATTGGATAATTTGGAGATGCTGACGAAAATCGTGACCGATCAGGCGCGTGCGAGTGCAGTGATCGCGACCAATGTGCACAGCATTATCGATATGGCAGAAAACAACCAGCATGCGGCGGAGTTCGTGGCAACCGTCACCGGAAAAATGGTTGTGCTTTCAGAAGAGCTGCAAGCCACTGTCGAAATATTCCGCCACTAGCAGCGGAACTATCACTCAGGCTAGTAGCTGACCATGCTCACGCGTGGCGTGGAATTCAACCTTGGGCCAGCGTTCTTGGGCAAGGCGCAAATTCACACCGGTATCGGCAAGGTAGGCGTAGTTGCCGTCCACGTCTTTGGCAAGTCGCCCTTGATTGGCTTTGATAAACTCGTTGAGATGGTTCGCGTCGGGGCAGGTTACCCAGCGCGCGGTATGAATGCCTGCCCGTTCAAACACCGCATCCACGCCGTATTCGGATTTCAACCGGTGCTCGACCACTTCAAACTGCAATTGACCCACCGCGCCAATCAGCGGCGCGTTGTCCACCAGCGGTGAGAAAACCTGCACTGCGCCCTCCTCGCCCAGCTGGCGCAAGCCCTTTTCCAGTTGCTTGGCCTTCATCGGGTCGCGCAGCCGCGCGCGGCTGAACAGTTCGGGTGCGAAATAGGGGATGCCTTTAAAGGTGAGCGCCTCGCCTTCGGTGAGCACATCGCCGATCTGCAACTGGCCGTGGTTGTGCACGCCGATGATGTCGCCCGCGTAGGCTTCATCCATGCGAGTGCGTTCGTTGGCCATGAAGGTCACCGCGTTGGCGAGTTTCATGTCCTTGCCGGTGCGGCGGTGCTTGACCTTCATGCCCTGAGTATAACGACCGGAACACACGCGCATGAAGGCGATGCGGTCGCGGTGGTTGGGGTCCATGTTGGCCTGTATCTTGAACACGAAGCCGGTGAATGCCGCCTCTGCCGGTTGCACCATGCGTTTGTCGGTCTCGCGCGGCAGCGGCGGCGGCGCCCAGTCCACCAGCGCCTGCAAGATCTCGCGCACACCGAAGTTGTTCACGCCGGAACCGAAGAACACCGGCGATTGCTGACCCTTGAGAAATTCGTGCAGGTCGAACGAGGCGCCCGCGCCCATCACCAGCTCGGTTTCGTCGCGCATCGTTTTCATTTCACTCGGACACAGCTTGTCCAGTTGCTCGATTTGCGCACCGCGCAGGGTTTCTACATCTTGTCCCGCTTTGGCTTCGCCCGGCAGAAAGCGCAGCACCTCGTCATTCAACAGGTGATACACACCCTGAAAACGTTTGCCCATGCCAATCGGCCAGGTCACCGGCGCGCACTTGATCTTTAGCACCGATTCGATCTCGTCCAGCACTTCCAACGGTTCGCGCACCTCGCGATCCATCTTGTTGATGAAGGTGATGATCGGCGTGTTGCGCAAGCGGCACACTTCGAGCAGCTTGATGGTCTGCGCTTCCACGCCCTTGGCCGCGTCCACCACCATCACCGCAGCGTCCACTGCGGTCAGCACACGATAGGTGTCTTCGGAAAAATCCTGGTGGCCGGGCGTGTCGAGCAGGTTGATCACGCAATCGTCAAAAGTGAACTGCATCACCGAGCTGGCGACGGAAATACCGCGCTGCTTCTCGATCTCCAGCCAGTCCGAAGTCGCATGGCGGCTGCTCTTGCGCGCCTTCACCGTGCCCGCCATCTGGATCGCGCCGCCGAACAGCAACAGCTTTTCGGTGAGCGTGGTCTTGCCCGCGTCGGGGTGCGAGATGATCGCGAAGGTGCGGCGGCGCTTGACTTCAAGCGCGATCTGGCCGTCTTGCGCGGCGGTGTCGGTGTTATCTGCTGGGGAATTCATCGGGGCTTGTTTCGAAAAAATGCGGACACAATAAAAACGGCGCGGGCATCATATCATGCCCGCGCCGCTTGAGACCAATACAGCACTTTGCTAAGGGCAGGTGTTACAGATCCCACCACATCTGGGAAAGTAGCATCCCCTGAGGTTGTTGCAAGTCTGTATAGCACACGCGAGCGCAGCACGGGTGGCAACCGCACTTGAAATGCTCCAGCGTACTTTGTCCGGCGTATTCTTGCCCAGATAGTCGAGCAACGCGCCGCCGGCATTGGCGCAGCTTATTTTTGCGGTCTTCGCGGATTTTTTCATCGACTTGGCGGAGCATCCGGCATCCTTGTATACCGCGTCTTTTTCCAGACCCGCCAACATCGCGCGCACGCCCTTGGCTGAACCCGTGAGTTGGACGGTGACAGCGGTTTGGCTTGCGGATGCGGGCGCTGCTTCCTCTGCCCAGGCAGGCGCTGCGATCAAGACTGACAACAACAGCAAAAAGTTTTTCATTTTTTATTCTCCATAAGTGGTGGTGTCACTAAATATTCCTGCTTAGCACGGTGCATGGCAGGCTACCCATGCTTCCGTTGTGGAATAATAACACTATTCAATATCCGGCTGGGTCGCGCTCGTAAGCCACCAAAATATCACCAGACCAGCTTGATTTTCGCATACCACAGCCGCCCTTTGCTGTAGCGTGGAATCAGCGGGTCGATGTTGGTGTATTGAGACGGTGTGTTGGTGGCATTTCGCACCCCGATGTCTACCGAACCCGTCCGATTGAATTGCCAATTCAGATTTGCATCCATCTGATTGAAGCGTTCACTGACATCGACCAAGATGGTGGGTTGGAAGACCGCATCCAGCATTTGCTGGGTGGCGTCGAGCAGGTTATGGCTCCAGGCCAGATTCGCCGTCCATTGCTCACTGGCCAGCCAGCGCAACCCCAATTGTTGCGAGCGCAAATGCTGCGCTAAAACGGAGTCCGGCGACACACCGTTAGCGTCATTCAGGATGCGTTCATCGTCATAAGCCAGGGTCACCATCAGCAGGCTGGATTGCCAGTGTAACGCCATGCGGGACTCGTCGATCCGTGTTGGAGTCATTTGCTGGTCGTTAACAAAATAGGGTTCGTCCGTCCAGCGCCGCTGCGACTGTCCCTCCAGCAGCCAGGCAGAATCCAGTTGACGATCCGCGCCCAGCGCGACGCTGCGCACCAGCTGGTAAGTATCGTCGGGGCGGTTCAACACGATGCCCGCCAGCGTGGCGGGTGCCAGTGAAGCGTTGCCTATCGCGGCCGTATCTATGCCGTGCCAGGCAGCCATGCGCACATGGGTCGCGTTATCCGGCGTATAAACCAGACCCAGCTTGGGCAGCCAGCGCCGCAGGTGTGTGTCCTGATTGGCGTTAAATACGTTTAAAAGCTTATCGTTCTTGCCCCAGGCCAATCCCGCTTCCAGTTGCCAATAGGGGTTCAGCACCCGCTGCCAGTCCGCATAGATTTGTTGCGCGATGTTGGTCAAAGTGGCATAGCCAAAATCCGCCAGATAAAGCGGTGAGCGAGCCGTGCTGATGCCCCATTGCGCGGTGTAGCTCGCGCCGCTGCGACGGTATTGCAGTTCCGCGCTGCTGGCGGTGCTGCTGTTTTGTTTTATGCCCAATGTGCCACCTGGACCGGGTGTGGGAACGGTGTACCACGGATCTGACGGCGACAGAAAGTCGCTCGCCCATTCCCAATTGTCGGTTTGATTTGTTTGCTGGCGGCTGATCAGGCCGCGCAGTTCGCTGTCGTCGCTCAGGCTGTGGCGCAGTCCCAGACGCATGATATTGCTGTTGTCTTCAACTTGGTGATTGACCGCACAGAGAAACGGGTCTGCCGGGCAGGATATTTCACCGCGTGCGGAATTGAAGGTCTGGTACGACACGAATGCTTGCGTGGAGGGCGCAGGTTGCCATTGCACAACGCCTTGGGCGACGCGGTTATCCAGATTGGTGTAGGGCGCATGGCCGTCGGTTTTGAATTGCAGCCCCGCGATGCTCAGCCCCAACGTGTCGTTGCCCACCCCGAGGCGAATCTGTTCGCCGTTGCTGTTGTTGCCGGCTACCGTGGCATCGGCTGCCAGCATGGTGGGCTGGCTGAACAGTTCGTCGTAATTGTTATAGCTGGCCTGTTGCGAACCCAGCGCGCTGACTGCGCCATGCTGGGGAACTTGTGCGCCGGTTTGTCCCGCGCCATCGCCAAAGATATCCAGCCCAGACGGCAGGTTGCCCGGCCTGTCATTGAACAGGCTTTGCAGCAGCAGGCTGCGCCGCGCCGATTCGCCGAAGCGCTGGCCTTGCAGCACATCGGCCTGATTCCTCAAGTTAGACGAACTTTTTTCGCCGGGTGCGTCGATCAGGGTGTGGAACGCGAGATTTTCTCGTCCTGTGAGTCGTTGTATCTCGGCGAGATTGGCTTGCAATAGTTGCTCGTCTTCTTTGAGCAGGCGTTCGCCGCGATACACCTTGCGATAGGCGATGCGCGCTTGCGCCTCGCGCAAACTCTCGCGGGCCTGTTGCGGACGGTTGGCCTGTAATTCGGCCTGTGCCTGATAGAGCCAGGGAGTGGGATCTTTGGGGTCGGCCTGCTGGGCGCTGCGCCAGCTTGCCCTAGCGGCTTCGATCTGGCCGTTTTGCTGTTGCGCGCGACCCAGATAGGTAAGCACCAGCGCGTTGCCGGGATCGGCTTCATTCGCCGCCTGTAATTTTTCTTGCCCGGCCTGCAAGTTGCCCAACTTGATCTCGGCCAGCCCCAGACCCAATAGTGCCTTGGTATCTTTGAGATCATGCTGCAAAGCGGTTTCAAACGCCGCTCTGGCCGCTCCGACCTGCCCGTCAATCAGCCAGGCCAAACCGCTCACGGCGAGGACATAGGGATGTGTGTCATCTGTTTCCCGCGCCCGGGCCAGCAGCACCATGGCTGTTTGAACCCGATCCAGCGTTAGCGCGAGCTCAGCCTCACGTGCCAGAGCGATTGCCGGCTGCGTCGCGCCAGCGGATGTCCGGGCATTAAATCCGTGCATCACTTCCTGTGCTTCCGCCAAACGTCCCGCGCCCTGCAAAGCATAGGAGAGGGCCTGATTTTGTAACATCATATCCGCCAAATCGTGCGCATGAATCGCGGTCTCCAGCGCTTGCTGTATTTTCCCCTGCTGCAGGTGTGCCATGGCCGTTAGTGCATAGGCATCTGCCGCATATCGGGGATTTTCCAGCAGGTAGGCCAGTATTTCCATAGTCTGCTGAGGCTGGTTGCCTTGAAGCAAAAAACTGGCGCGCAACAAATTAATCTCCGCTTTGGTGTTTGCGCCAAGTTGCCCATTTTTCGCGGCAGTGTCGAGTTGTATCAGCGCGTCGAGAAAGCGACCTTCATACTGTGCCTGCAAGGCAGTCGTCATCTCGGGTATAAGTTGCGATGGCTGATATTGGGTTGCCACATCGGGCAAAGTCCACAGTGCGGTTTGGCCTAGCCCTACGCTTTGTCCTGTCGGAGCGTGAATTTCCGCAAGGAACAGGTCTTCGTCGGCTGCCAGTGTCGCCTCCATTGGCAGACTCGCTGCGGCAAAGCACAAGAAAAATCCAATGTGAGCATATTTCATGGGGAAGGTTTTCATGGGAAGATGGTAAGGCATGTTGGGCTTGTACGCGTATGATAATGCAGAGTACCATATCCAATCAATCGGGATTTGGCGGGGGGTAACCACGCGAAGGTACTCGGGATTCCTGCTTTCGGAGAACCGATAGGGGTAAAAGTGGCAAAGAAACTATTTCCATACGGGCCAGTTACTACCAATGATTTTTAGCCAACATGGCACTGTCGAATCTGCCCGCCGATCACCACTTAACGGGGACACTCGGCTAGTGCGGCGGGGTATATGGCATGCGCATTTCTCGGTACATTTATTGTTGTGCTGGTTGGTGCTCGCTCCGATTTCCTGTTGGGCAGAGAATCTGAAAGTAATCGTACTGCTGGGAGACAGCAATGCGTCTTATCTGTCTTTCGCCCGCGCGTTTAGCGATCATCCGCCTGCCGGGATACAACCCACGGTGATAGATCATCCCGATCAGTTTAGCCAGACGCTGCCGCAAGCCGATTTGATCGTTTCGGTCGGTTTAAAGGCCACGGAGTTGGCCGCCATGCAGAACGATGTGCCGGTGCTGGCTGTGATGGTTACACAATTGAACTACGACGATCTTCCGGTTCAAACCGCCCCCAGGAAATCTGACCGGGCGATCTCCGCGATTTATCTGAATCAACCATGGAATCGCCAGTTAGATTTCTTGAATGCCGCGCTTCCCGGACAGGGAAGAATCGGTTTATTGCATTCATCGGGGACAGATATCTCACGCCTGTCTATGGAGGTTGCCAAACGCGGCGGTACGCTGGTTGCCGAGCCGGTTCGTTCCGCAAGCGAGTTATTCACCCAATTGGAGGCCGTGTTGGCAGGCAGTAACCTACTGCTTGCCATACCGGATAGCCAAATTTACAGCGGCAACAACATACGCAACATTTTGCTGACCAGCTACCGCCTGAAAGTTCCACTGATAGGTTTATCACAAGCTTATGTCAAAGCGGGGGCCTTGTGCGCGGTTTTCTCCACCCCTGAGCAGTTGGCCAATCAGGCTCAAGCGACGGTGGCTTTATTTGCACGGACAGGCCGGTTGCCGGAGCCGCAATATCCTGATGAATTTTCCATCGAGGTAAATGTACAGGTCGCGCAATCTATGGGGATAAAACTGCCGCCACCAGAGGTGATTCGCAGTCGAATGAACAAACCAAAAACAGATCGATTCAGGGAGTTGAGACGATGAAACAGTACAGCATTCGCCAGCATGTCGCGTGGCTCACACTGACGCCGCTGCTGTTTATGGCGGGCAGTCTGGAAACCTATTTTTTGCAGGATCGTTTCTCAGATCTGGATCGCTATCTGGTAGAACGCGGACAGCTCATCGCTCACCAGCTTGCTACAGGAAGCGAATATGGCGTGTTTTCGGACAATCGGGAGTTTTTGCAAAATCTTGCGCAGGGTGTTTTGCAGCAACAGGATGTAGAGGGTGTGATTATCCTGGATGGGCAATCCGGTGTTCTGGTTGAAACAGGAAAATTTTTCGGCGTGGAGGAACATGTAGCCGGGAACGCGAATTTGCCGATCATGGATGCCAACCGGATGGCATACGCACGTATCGAGAAGATCATGGCGTCGGTGAGTTTACAGAAGCCGCTTTATCGGGGCGACAAAGGGGTGCGGATATATCAGCCGGTCATTACCACTCAGGTGTTGCTGGATGATTTGAGTGTCGCTCCGCAGGCTCGGCAACTCGGTGCGATTATTGTTGAAATGAGCAACACACGCACCAGCCAACTAAAGTCACGAATGCTTTTGTTTACGGTGGGTTCGACCCTGCTGTTCCTGATTTTTCCGCTATGCCTGATTTATCTCGCCAGTCGCAACATTGTGTTACCCATCCGCAAGCTAAGCGATGCCGTCAAGGCATTGGGCAACGGCCAACTCGATACTCGCGTTACTGTAGCCAATCATGTGAGCGAATTAGTCACGCTGGCGGGCGGCATCAATGACATGGCGGAGAAGTTGCAGCAGGAGAACGCAATCCTGCACCAAAACGTTGATGATGCTGTTCGGATCGCGGCAATCGCCTTTGAGTCGCACGAAGGCATGATGGTAACCGACCCCGCGCTTATGATCATACGCGTCAACAAGGCATTCACCAGAATCACCGGTTATACAGAGCAGGATGCCTTGGGGCAGACTCCGCATCAACTGCTTAGTTCGGGACATCAGGATGCCGATTTTTATGCGGCGATGTGGAGCAGTATCGAAACTACCGGATTGTGGCAGGGAGAAATCGTTAACCGGCGCAAATCCGGCGAAACCTATCCGGCGTGGGTCAATATTACTGCGATCGAAAGAGAGGGTGGCGAAGTTGCCTTTTACGTGGCAACTTATGCCGACATTACCGTCCGCAAGGCGGCTGAGAATGCGATCAAAAATATGGCCTTCAATGATGAACTGACGCAATTGCCAAATCGCCGCATGTTGATTGATCGCTTGAATAAGACCATGGCTGGGAGCAAACGCAGCGGGCGATATGGCGCGCTCATGTTCATTGATCTTGATAATTTCAAGCCACTTAACGATCAATATGGGCACGAGGTGGGTGATTTACTCTTGATTGAGGTCGCACAACGTCTTCTTAGTTGTGTCCGTGAAGTGGATACTGTCGCGCGCTTTGGCGGTGACGAATTCGTGGTGATGTTGAGCGAGCTGGATGTTGATAAGCATGCTTCTGTTCAGCAGGCGGGTGTTGTTGCGGAAAAGATCCGGGCCATTCTGGCCGAGCCCTATTTACTGCCCATCAGCAAAGAAGGAAAAGTCAGTACCACTGTGAATCACCACTGTTCGTCGAGTATCGGTGTGCAGTTGTTTATCGGGCATGAATACAGCGCTGATGAGGTGATCAATCAGGCGGATCTGGAGATGTACCGAGCCAAAAGGGATGGGAGAAACCTGGTTCGTTTCCGCGATAGTGAATAGCTCTGCCTAATGACCGTAGCTGCCCAGGGGAGCGCGATACTCACGGGAAAGGGATTTCTTTGGAATACCGGTGTTGTTGGTGCACCAAAGTCGAAAAACTTTATATGAAAGTCCGATAACCCGGATGCTTGATCAAATTAGCTTGTAACTCCTGATTTTTGCGAGTTAGTTTAGGAGATCACCAATTTGGTGGCCCGGGGCGGAATCGAACCACCGACACAAGGATTTTCAATCCTCTGCTCTACCGACTGAGCTACCAGGCCATGTCTTAACTACGTCAGCAAAAAATCAGCCAACTTGCGAAGCCGCGCATTATACCGATACCTCGCCAAATAACAAACCCCGCCGAAGCGGGGTTTGTCTGATTGCGTATGAACAATCACATCGTAACAACACGATTGGCAAATAAATTACATCATACCTTCCATGCCGCCCATTCCACCGCCCATACCCCCGCCCATTCCACCAGCAGGCTTGTCTTCCGGCAGTTCGGCAACCATGCATGCAGTCGTCAGCATCAAACCGGCGATAGACGCTGCATTTTGCAGTGCAACACGTGTCACTTTGGTTGGGTCAACCACGCCCATGTCCAGCATGTCACCATATTCGCTGGAGGCCGCGTTGTAACCGAAACTTCCCTTCCCTTCGATTACTTTGTTGACCACCACCGAAGGCTCGTCACCTGCGTTGGATACAATGCAGCGCAACGGCGATTCCATCGCACGCAACACGATGGTGATACCAGCATCCTGATCGTGGTTGTCGCCCTTAAGTTTTCCTACAGCAACCTTGGCGCGCAACAATGCCACGCCGCCGCCGGGGACGATGCCTTCTTCAACCGCTGCACGGGTAGCATGTAATGCATCTTCAACGCGCGCTTTCTTTTCTTTCATTTCAACTTCGGTTGCCGCACCAACTTTGATCACTGCAACGCCGCCAGCCAGTTTGGCTTTGCGCTCTTGCAGTTTTTCTTTGTCGTAGTCGCTGGTGGACTCTTCGGCTTGCTTGTTGATCTGGCCGATACGGCCCTTGATCGCATCCTCCTTGCCTGCACCATCAATAATGATAGTGTTGTCCTTGCCCACTTCGACGCGCTTGGCTTGACCCAACTCGGCCAGCGTGGCTTTCTCCAAAGACAGGCCGACTTCTTCGGCGATCACGGTGCCGCCGGTCAGGATTGCGATGTCTTCCAGCATGGCTTTGCGACGGTCGCCGAAACCAGGAGCCTTAACGGCAACTGTTTTCAAGATGCCGCGGATGTTGTTCACCACCAGTGTGGCCAGCGCTTCGCCGTCCACATCTTCAGCGATGATCAGCAACGGACGGCCAGCTTTGGCGACTTGTTCCAGTACGGGCAGCAGGTCGCGGATGTTGGAAACTTTTTTGTCATGCAACAGGATATAGGGGTTTTCCATCAAAGCCAGCTGACGATCCTGGTTATTGATGAAGTAGGGTGACAGGTAACCGCGATCGAACTGCATCCCTTCAACGATGTCCAGCTCGTCTTCCAAGCCTTGTCCATCTTCAATGGTGATCACGCCTTCTTTGCCGACTTTTTCCATCGCGGCAGCAATCTTCTCGCCGATCACGGTGTCAGAGTTAGCGGAGATGCTACCTACTTGAGCGATCTCTTTGCTGGTGGTGCAGGGCTTGGAAAGTTTCTTCAGCTCTGCAACCGCTGCGATGACCGCCTGGTCGATGCCGCGCTTCAGATCCATCGGGTTCATGCCGGCGGCCACAAATTTCATGCCTTCCATGACGATGGATTGAGCCAATACAGTCGCGGTAGTCGTGCCGTCACCGGCCACGTCGGAGGTCTTGGAAGCCACTTCCTTGACCATTTGCGCGCCCATGTTTTCGAACTTGTCTTTCAGTTCGATTTCTTTGGCGACCGATACGCCGTCCTTGGTGATGGTTGGAGCGCCGTAAGAGCGATCCAGAACCACGTTGCGGCCCTTAGGACCCAGAGTGACCTTGACTGCATCGGCCAGAATGTTCACACCGATCACCATCTTGTTACGCGCGGCGTCGTGGAATTTTACGTCTTTAGCTGCCATGTTTATTTCTCCTGAAATTTGTTAACGGATTACTTCTCGACGATGCCGATGATGTCATCTTCGCGCATGGTCATGAATTCCTGGCCGTCCATCTTGAAGGCTTGGCCTGCATATTTGCCAAACAGCACTTTGTCGCCGACTTTAACGGTCATGGCTTGCAATTTTCCATCGTCGCCAACCTTGCCTTTACCCACGGCAACGATTTCACCTTGGTCTGGTTTCTCTGTTGCGGCATCAGGAATTACGATGCCAGAGGCGGTCTTGCGTTCTTCTTCCATGCGTTTAACGATCACGCGATCATTCAAAGGACGAATTTTCATACTGATGTCTCCTAAAACAAGGGGTTATAAAAAAGTGGAGGCAGAGTTTAGCACTCTCTAGCCGCGAGTGCCAATAATTGGGGCTGTCCTCCCAGATTTCAAGAGGAAGGCATCACTATATTTTGCTTTCAGGGGTGAGGGGGTAGGGATACTTTGTTATCAGTGCTGAACTGATAGTCTTTGAAGACATGTTCTGCTGTCAGTATCTGGTATGTGCCGTCGGCATTGCGGTGTGTCGTATCCTTCAGGCGATAAGTGTAATGCCCGCAAGTCCAGCAATCATAGTTGCGCATGTGGGTGCACAGACAGGTTTTGTCCTTGACTGAAATTTTCTTGACTCCGGGATGCTTTTCCAATTCGCGGTAATAAGCATCAATGTATGCGCAATGACCCGATGCATCCAGAAGATAACCGAATGCTTCACAGTTGGGGCGTATACCGGAGCCTATTGCCGGACAGCTTTTCAGCATGCGCATCGGATAGCCGGTCGGGGATAGCATATTTACTTCTATATCGTCTTCGCTGGCTTTAAAATATTCCTGCTGTACTTTTTCAGGTAGTCCGCATTCGCTGGCAACTGTGAAACGCGTTGCGACTTGCACTGCGGCCGAGCCGGTTTCAAGATAGCTTGCCGCATCGCTGCCGGTAAAGATACCTCCCGCCGGGATCACTGGTATATCAAGTTTTTCAGTCTTTAGGTATTCTTGAACTTCGGTGACAATGGTACGCAGCTCATATTTTGCCCAGTCCATGCCGAATCCCAAATGTCCTCCCGCAAGCGGTCCCTCGACCACGATATAGTCCGGCAGTCGATTCAGTCTGGCATTTTTCCGCAGGAATAACTGCAAGGCTCGCAGGGAGGAGACGATGATGCCAAGCTTTGCGTCGCGAAATCGGGCGTGATCTTCCATTAGCCCGAATGAACCAAGATGCAATCCTGCGGCTAGTGTGATGCCGTCGATACCTTCATCCAGCGCGCCTTTCAAACGAACCCGCAAGGTTTCGCGCGGCGCATTCATGGTAAGTTTTTCCATGCAATTAATGAAAATCATCCCGTCGCCACGTTTGGCCTGCATTGCCTTGCTGACGTGCAATCGGGTGGCCTCGGCAACTTGCCCCAGATCAAACTGCACGACAGCTTTGTCGGTGTTGGCAACATTGAATTTATAATGTTTTTGTTTGTCTTTGACAAAAGCAGTCTTGTAGTGTCGGTCTGTTACGGTGGGCAACATGGCATCGGAAATGTGACCAATTCCGCCCAGACGAGCGGCTTCCAATGCCAATGCGGCGGTGGAAATATCTACACCCATGCCACCAATTACAATAGGCACTACTTCGCGTTTGCCAAAGTGCAAGCGAAAATCATCGACACGTTTCATTAATATATACTTTCCAACTACAAGCTATAGGGTGCGAAGGATGACACAAATGGCCGAATCCTCAAAGCATAGTTGAACAATTTTGATTCAAACCGACCTGATAAGCCCACGGATGGTACAGGGTATCGCAAATCAGCTATGATTTAAGTCATGTCCAAATTCATTCCCGTTACCAATCAGAATCTCCTCGAACGCAGTCGTACGGTCGTGTGGCATCCCTGCTCGCAGATGAAGCACTATGAGAGTTTTCCATTGATTCCAATTGTGCGCGGTGAGGGTGTGTGGCTTCATGACTATGACGGCAAACGTTATCTGGATGCTGTCAGCTCCTGGTGGGTCAATTTATTTGGGCACTGCCATCCGCGCATTAATTCGGCGATAGCCGACCAGCTGGGGAAGCTGGAGCATGTGATGCTGGCAGGTTTTACCCATGAACCGGTGGTGAAGCTTTCGGAACGACTGGTTGGGCTTGCTCCCGAAGGAATTAAGCATTGCTTCTATGCGTCAGATGGCGCTTCTGCGATTGAAATCGCATTAAAAATGAGTGCGCATTATTGGCTTAACAGTGGCAAGCCTGACAAGACACAATTCATTAGCCTGGAAAACAGCTATCACGGTGAGACGCTGGGCGCGCTATCGGTGACCGATGTCGCAGTGTTTCGAGATGCATATAGCGCAATGATTCGGCAACAGACCACAGTGCCCAGCCCGGATTGGCGAAAAGCCGAGGCAGGTGAAAGCGCCGAGTCTTATGCGATGCGCTGTGCCGATGTGCTGGAACAGCACTTACAGCGGCATCATGGGCGACTGGCTGCCTTTATCATCGAACCATTGGTACAGGGAGCCGCTGGGATGGCTATGTATCACCCGATTTATTTGCAACGAGCACGTCAGCTTTGTGACAAATATGGCGTGCATCTGATTGCGGACGAAATTGCGGTTGGTATGGGTCGGACCGGAACGATGTTCGCCTGCGAGCATGCAAAGATATCCCCTGATTTTTTGCTGTTATCAAAGGGCATCACCGGGGGATATCTGCCACTTTCCGTAGTGATGGCGCGTGACGATATGTACCGGGCATTTTATGCCGATGAGATATCTCGTGGTTTCCTACACTCGCATTCTTACACCGGGAATCCACTCGCGTGCCGTGCCGCACTGGCTACGCTGGATATTTTTGACCAAGACGATGTGTTAAGTTCAAATCGTGTCAAGACGGAATTTCTTAACCGGAAAGCGTTAAGTCTGATCGAGCACCGTGCGGTAAAAAACTGGCGTAACACCGGCATGATCTGGGCATTCGAAGTAGCTAGTCCCCATCATGATTTCGCACAGCGTTGCTTCAACTTGGCGTCACAAAATGAACTGCTTTTGCGCCCAATTGGAAATACCGTATATTTCATGCCGCCCTACGTCATCAACAATGATGAAATAGATATGTTGATAAATTGCACTTTTCGTGTGATTGATCAATTAAGTTGAGTGATATGAGATATTTTTTCGCCGCCCTTATTTTATGCCTGCCCTCAACCGGATATCCCGCACCGGAAGACTTGCCTGAGCCGGTGCTAAGCGCCCTCAGACATGCAAAAATCCCTACGTCCAGTGTCAGCATCGTAGTTCAGCAGTCAGATTCAGACAGACCTCTTATCGCATGGAATGCCCGTCGAGCAATGAACCCTGCATCCACAATGAAGCTGCTTACCACGTTTGCGGGACTCGAAATCCTTGGCCCCGCATATCAGTGGAAAACAGAGGCTTACCTGAACGGGACGCTGGATGACGGTATTTTGAATGGTGATTTAATATTCAAAGGCTATGGCGATCCCAAATTAACCATTGAGCAATTTTGGCTATGGCTTCGTGAATTGCGCCAGCGTGGTTTACGTGAGATACGCGGTGACATCGTGCTGGACCAAAGTTATTTTGGGGAGATAAAACACAACCCGGCAGCGTTCGATAACGACCCAACCCGTGCTTATAACGTCGCTCCAAATGCCTTGTTGCTTAATTTCAATGCGTTGCGCATACGTATGGTGCCGAACATGTTGCAAACTAACATATTGCTCGATCCCGACTTATCGGGCTACGTTATTGAGAATCATATTACGGTAGCCCCCAGAAAGCCGTGTGGCGGCGACTACTATCAGGCGCGCCTAGAGAATCGTTCCATAGTGCTGGAAGGCATCATTCCAGTCGAATGCGGTGAGATTGATGATTATTTTTCACTGCTGCCGCATGATGAATACTTTTTTTCAGTATTTAGTGCGTTGTGGCGGGAACTTGGTGGAACACTACTGGGAAACTTGCGCGTGGGTAGCGCGCCTGCCAATCAAACTGCATTTTCTACGAGGCTTTCTCAGCCGCTAGCCGAAGTAGTGCGCGATATCAATAAATTTAGCAACAACACCATGGCCAGACAATTATTCCTGACCTTGAGCACTTCGGATGGAACCCCTGCCAGTATTCCAAACAGCATTACAACCATTAAGCAGTGGCTGGATTCACACAATTTGGAATTTCCTGAATTAGTGCTGGAAAACGGTGCGGGACTGTCGCGCGAGGAACGTATCAGCGCACAGCATCTTGCCGAGATACTGCAACGTGCCGCTCATAGTCCGCTCTCGGCAGAACTCAAATCATCATTGCCGATATTGGGTATCGATGGGACCATGAAAAAACGATTCAAGGATAACGAAATTGCCGGATACGCACACATTAAAACCGGCATGCTGGAAGGAGTAAAATCTATCGCCGGTTATGTTCATGACGCAAATGGCCAAGAGTGGATAGTAGTATTTGTTATAAATCACCCTAATGCCGCACGCGGACAAGCCGCTCAGGATGCATTTATTGAATGGGTTCAAAAGGAACGTACTGGAATACCCATACCCTAAGTAGACATCTATCCTTGTTTGCGTCAGACCTCTCCAAATGCTTCAGGGCTCATCCCGTCTAGATGGGTATGGCGCTTACCCTGTTATAAAAAACTTGAGGCTGAAGTAGATAGCACTAAATATTAGCCCACTCCTTGAATAGTGCTTTCAGTTGTTGTTTTGGCGTTCCATAATTAAAACTGAACTCACATTCCTTAAGGAATAGTGAAAATGATTCTTTAGGAATACCGTTGTACTTTCTTAACGCAGGGCGCACTCAATAACCAAGTGAAACAATAATCTTCCTTAAAATTTTGCACTTGGTTATTGAGCGCGCCCAGAGAAAGAAGCGTAATTAAACAGTGATAATATTCATCAGCCAACAAGGATAGGTGTCCACTAAAGTGTGGGAAGTCCAATCCGTGGAATCGGGGTAAAGCCCGGGAGGCGGGTCAACTCTATGTTATAGCTTGCGGTAAAATGATACACTTTGATACACTTCGTTCGCGAACCAGTTGTTTTTTTTAGCGTGTTCGGTTTGCTTTGTTGGTGGTTCCGTACTTAAACAAGAACTGGAAAAATTGTTAGAGTGTGCTTTGGATCGCACAACAACGCACTGGAATTGCGTGGTGAGTGGGGAGTTGACGCACTGTTAGTGCTATGGCGGGTCTTTTCGTTACTTTGAAGATAATACCGATGTAGTCATTTGAAGGTTTGGGGTGTAGTGGTGAGTGCTAAATATAAAGTTTTGTTTTTGAGCTATGCGGCGGTCCTTGGTCTGATGTCGTCGGCTATGGCCGATGAGCCAGTAAAGGCTGCAGCCAATGAGCCAGAAAAGGTTGTAGTCGAGGGTGCTGATGACCCGGAGGATCCCGCAGAACTTTTTGCTCTTGCAGAGAAGGAAATGGCAAGGCAGGGTCTTAAAGAGGCGTTGAGATTACTGGTGAAGGCAGCCAATGAGAACTACACTCCCGCCCAAGTGCGGCTTGGGGAGTATCTGGATTACTCGGAATATGATGAAGATGCGGTAGGCTGGTTCATGACGGCAGCTTTCCAAGGTAATACCAAGGGTGCATTTGGTTTGGCAAAAATGTATGCAGAGGGGGAGGGTGTTGAGAAAAATGAAGCAAAGGCATTTTTCTGGTTCAAGTTTGCGGCTGATAAGGACCACATAGGGGCGATACAAGTGCTTGTCAATGCATACAAGATTGGACGATTGGGCCAGGAAGTGAATCTTCAACAAGCTAAACTTTGGGAAGGCAAGCTTTCCGCTCTAGAGGCGGCGAAATTGAGAGAAGATTTGAAGGAAAAGGAAGAGGTGAAGCAAAGGATTAAAGAGAAAAAGTTGAAGGAGATTAATGAGATGAAAGCGAATGCGGCTGAAAGACAAAGATTTCTTGAGGAGAAGGCTCTTGAGAGAGCCGCTGACAAGGATGCTCAATAGAGACGCTGGATGCCGGTATTAGCTGGGAATAGTGTTGAAAAATGCTGGAAATTAAAGTCCGTTGAAACGATGGTGTGAGTAACAGGGTGAACGTCATGTTGATAGAAAATCGTTTTTTGTTGGTGCGCTTGACTTGCTGTTTATGGATGTCGCTTGCAGGACATTCTTACGCGGCAGATACAGTGAAGGGTGGGGAGCTATATGGAATATATTGCGCGTCGTGCCACGGCGCAGCAGGTTCGAGCGTTATGGCAAATGTGCCCAGTTTTGATCAGGGTGAAAGTCTGTTTCAGTCTGATTTGACATTATTAAATTCCATTAACGAAGGGAAGAATAGCATGCCCTCTTATCTGGGCATATTAAGTGATAGCGATATTCTGGATGTGATTGCTTACCTGCGCACCCTTAATTGATGCACATTTGATCCACGGCTAGAACAAAAAAAATCCCCTTTATCCTGCTACTTCTTGACTCTATGCACAACTCAACTATCGCGTTGCTAGCTTTATTTTTATTGGTCAGTATTGATTCCGTAAGTGCGGAGTTGGCGCCCACGAACAGAGCGATTCCCCATGTCGTTGAAACATTTGAGGTGGGTAATAGTGTTGTTGTTCGGGCTCTCACTGTAGAGCCGGGGAAAAATGCACTCTGGGTGGGAACTTCAACAGGTGTTCATGAGATAGATCTTGCTAATTTTCAGGTACGTAATACGTTTAACCGGGATAGTGGACTTGCAAATGAATATGTGTTTGCCATAGGTATCGATAAAGAGGGCTATAAGTGGTTTGGAACCAACGCGGGGGGTGCTTCACGCTACCGTGATGGCAAGTGGAAGACTTATTTCCCCATGCATGGCTTGGCCGATTACTGGATTTACTCATTTGCCAGCCAAAGTCGGGGTGAATTGTGGATAGGCACTTGGGCGGGGGCTAATCGGGTTGATCTTCGCACAATGAAATTTACTACATACGTGAAAGAGTTGATTAACGAATGGGTTTATGGCCTTGCTGTTGATAAGCGGGATCGCGTATGGTTCGGCACCGAGGGCGGTGTGTCAATGTATGACGGCAAGGTTTGGCGTTCTTGGACTCAAAAGGATGGAATGGGTGCTCCCAATCCGAACAAACTGGCCGCAAGCACCAATACTGGCCTTGGGACTCGCTCTCGACACGACTTGGGTGTGATGTCTGCTAATGGGACGTTTAGCTATAACAATAACTATATTTTCTCTATTCTGGTAGCGCACGATCAGTCTATCTGGGCGGGAACTTGGGGCGGTGGTGTAACCCGTTTTGATGGGAAAAATTGGCATAATTACACTACTGATGATGGTTTAGCGGGAAATATCGTATACAGTATTGTTCAGGAACCTAACGGGGTACTCTGGTTTGGCACTAGTGGGGGAGTTAGCCGCTTTGACGGGAAGAACTGGAATAATTACACAAAAGAAACAGGGTTGCTGGAAAACAGTGTTTATGCTTTGGCTGTCGCCCCCAACGGTGATATATGGGCAGGGACTTGGCGTGGAGTCACGAAAATAGGGTGGTAGAGATATCTTGAAATCAATATCTATAAGCCAAAGAATAGTAAAAATATCAAGGAGATGATTGTATGCAACTGAATAACAAGTTGATGGCAGCGATAGCGGTTTTTGCAATTGGTATAGTGGCAGGAATCTACGTTATGACTGCTAAGCCAACAGAGTCCGATAAATCAGACAAGACAGGTGAGAGTGTGCAAGCTGGCGTGGAACTTCCACCTGGCCATCCTGTGGTGACTCGTGGCGACGGATCCGAACAAGTCATCGGCAGAGAAAATTCGGGTGAATTAATCCGCACCGGAAAAGTCAGCGAGAAATCAGACGCAAAATTTACGCACTTTGGGGTCGGAGAACGTAATGTTAAGTCTATGTTTACTGAAGGAAACCTCGTTTGGGTAGGCACGTCCGGTGGTGTAATCCGCTACGATACAAGCACTGATGAGTTTCGTCTGTTCGATGTAACCAGCGGCCTGCTGTCTAACGGAGTGTTCAGCATCGGCAAATTGGACGGTCGCATTGCATTGGGTACTTACGGTGGCGGATTGTCCCTGTATGACCAAACAAAAGATCAATGGGAGAATATGAATGTCCCTGACGGGTTGGGTGACGCGTTCGTTTATAAGACGCTAAAGGCATCAAACGGAGATGTCTGGATAGCTACTTGGTCGGGAGCCAATCGTATAAGAGGCGGAAATCTGAAGGATAGATCAAAATGGGAAACATTTACCGTTCAGAACACCAAGGGGGGGCTGCCAAATGATTGGGTTTATAGTCTCGCAGAGGGGAAAAACGGCGATATTTGGTTTGCAACAGAGGGGGGCTTGGCTCTTTTCAAGGGTGGGAAATGGCAAAACTGGAATCACACAAAGGGGGTGGGCGCTTCATTTGAAACTATAAAAAATGACCCCCAGTTTGGTTCTGACCCATCCAAACTTTCCGAGCACCATGCTAAACAGACCAAAGAAATGGGTCTGGAGGGTGTGAGCGGGGGTGGGTCCTACAACCCTAATTACATTGTTGCTCTGCAGGTAGATCGTAAAGGTGTTGTATGGTGCGGGACGTGGGGCGGTGGCTTGGCGCGTTTTGATGGGAAAAAGTGGAAAAATTTCACGATGGCTGACGGCTTGCCGGGCAACCTCGTGTTTTCGTTGCATGAGGATCCAACTGGAACATTATGGGTGGGCACCAATAATGGACTTGCCCAATATGATGGGCGGAAGTTTAAGGTTCTAACCACAGAAGATGGTTTACGTTCAAATATTGTTTTCTCAATGGCTACAGCATCTGACGGTAGTCAG
>Ga0224495_10000770_pt1 | contig 24392 bp, 18 predicted proteins | sample SF_Jul11_sed_USG_FD_168128 | JGI IMG/M metagenome (GOLD analysis project Ga0224495, IMG submission 168128) | Sediment microbial communities from San Francisco Bay, California, United States - SF_Jul11_sed_USGS_4_1 | ecosystem: Environmental > Aquatic > Marine > Sediment | place: USA: California...
GTCCGGCCAATTTGAACTCTTGTAAAACCTCAAACATCAGGAAAGCCGGAGCCACACCGAAGCTGATAATATCGCACAGGCTGTCGAGCTGGCCCCCGAAGCTGGAAGTGCTCTTGCTCATTCGTGCAAGCCTTCCGTCGAGCATATCGGCAATCATTGCCAGCAGGACCATATAGCCGGCCATCGCAAATCCGCCTCTACTGGTAAAAATGATGGCCGCGAAACCACATACTCCGTTGAGAATTGTTACCAGTGAGGGCAGGACTGTGACGTACTTTAACCTTTGCTTTCGAACTCGCCGCAACAAACTCTCTTTGGCAGCTTCGGTTTTTAATCTGGGCATAAATCATACCTTACAAGAGGTGTCAGACCCGCTTTGACTTTGTCACCTATCCGGACCAGACACTTTGCATTTTCACGAACAGGCACATACAATTCTGTCCTTGAGCCGAATTTTATCATCCCGAATTTCTCGCCGCCAGTCAAAACTTGGCCTTCCCTTACTTCGCAGACAATTCGCCGGGCGATTGCACCACTGATTTGCCGAACAATCAACCGCTGGTGCGCCCCGTCTGTCATGACTAAATCCAGATTGTTGGACTCATTGACCCGCCCGGACCGCGGACTTGCAGCGTTTTTGTATGTACCTTTTCTATAGGTGATTTTCTCGACTTTTACGTTACACGGAGCACGATTAATGTGGGTACTGAAAATACTCAAAAAAATCCCGATACGCATCGCTTTCTGGCCGATAAAGTTACCTTCCTCTACAATCTCGATATCAGTTATCCTGCCATCAGCCGGTGCCAACAGCAGATTTTTATCCGAAGGCGGATTCCGGTAAGGATCACGGAAGAATGCCAAAACCCATATCAAAACAGACGCCAGGAGCGCTTCTGCCAAAAGTATGGCCCACAGTGGCAATCCGCCCCAGGCCGACCATGCCAGCGCAAAAACAATCATTACCGCAAGCACAATCACCGGAAAAACGACTACCTGCGGCCAACCGTATTTCGTCAGCGGTATTCTCATTATCAAATATAATAATCTCCAGCCGGCCGACAATCAAGACCGTTGGAGACTTTTTCCCTGGTTCTCAAACGAGGGTAATATAAAAGGCCGACCTGAGAGGTATCGGCCTTTCGGAGGAGGGTGATGACACAATATATTATCCCGCACCAAAAGCCCCTTTGCCGTCTGCGAAAGCAAACAAGGGAACACTGACACCACCGTCCTGCATCGCTGCAATGAAGCTGCGGTGCCATTTTGATACAGGCGGAGAACTCTTCCTATATATATAGACGCGATAAAGCCTGAAAAGTTACATAGTTTTTAGTAAAAGTTTAGTAAAACTCCATAAAAACAGCGATTCTGGGCTCTCCTCAAGGAAAAAAAGGCCGACCCACAAGGACCGGCCAATTGAAGGAGTATCATGCAGGAATTCAAAAACCACTTACACTCACAGGGCTCTTTATCCCCACACTACCCTGCGAGGGTGACTTCGGACTCCTGCTTCTATCAATAGTAGGCATAACAGAACCCACAAAGTTACAAAATTTTCTGTAAAATTTGTATAAAACTTCGTAAAGATAACGATTCTGCACCTCCAGAAAAAAAGGCCGATCCACAAGGACCGGCCAATTGAAGGAGTATCATACAGGATTCAAAGTGCCACCCGCACTAACAGGATATTCCCTTTTCCAATTCTAACCACGTGAGGGCGGCCCCGAACTCCTGCTTCTACACTTAATAGACGTAATAGAAACCACAAAGTTACAAGGTTTTTTGTAAAATTTGTGTAAAACTCCGCAAAATCGCCGTTTCCAAACCAGAAAAGGCCGAGCTAACAAGTCCGGCCAATTAAGAAAAAGGAGTATCATTGCGAGTTTTAAGCCATATATGTTATCAAGATTGCACTTTTTCCAAACCTACCCTTTAATAGCATCCTCAGATTTCTGTCTCTCTATTATATAGACGAGAAAAAGCACAAAGGTTACAGAATTTTTTGTAAAAGTTCTATAAAGCCGGTTTTTAAAAGAAGACAGGTCGACCCAAAGGGCCCACCTGTCTTGAAATTCAACATCCATTCTTTAGCCCGGTCGAATTGTTCTATTCTTCCGCCGGCTCAACGGTTTCCGGGACAGGAACAAGTACGGCATCCGGATTAAATTCAATTTTGCCGGAATTTTTGTACCATTCTTCCCACGCCGCTATTGCCTGCTCGTTTTCTTCGGCAATCCCATCGGGGTCATAGCCAAAGTTTTGACCTGTTATGATTCGCAGGCGGTTAATCATCATCGCAAGGCTTTGTTGCGCGTTTGGTCTCTGTTCTTTGGGAAGGCTTCTGTACAGCGGGTCGTCGGCGTAATCGAACATCGTTGCACCCTCTATGTTGCGCAGTGTCTCGATCATCGGCGGTAATGCTGCCTCCAAATCATGCCGCGCCATATCTTTCATGCCTTTTGCTGCGTACGCCTGTCCCCGCGCCAGATTGCAGTAGTGCGGTACTGATTGGTGCTCAGCGAACATGTCAATGACTTTTGTGAAATCGTAGATTGCCGTATCATATTCGCCCAGTTCATAATGGGCCTTGCCCAACCAGAACCATGCCCAGTTACGACCGTCTTGTTCGACCACCTTGGCGAACAGCTCGACGGCCTCTTCGTAGTTTCCGGCAGCTAATGCATGTCGGGCATTATTAAAGTAATTGTGCGCAATTTCATCTGTATCTAACCACTCTGGTTCTTCCGTCGGTTCTGCTCCCGGACGCTTGTCTACTACTATCACACCGGTTCCAATGACAATATCAAACGTACCTTCAGGCGGAGTTTCATAGCTTATCTGATAACCGCCTATGCCGATGGGAAGTTTGGTTTCCGGGTCGACATAACATTCCTGATTCAGCTTGAGCCACCGCACGCGGTGTGCCTTCCGGCCCCAGTAATCCACATTTTCCTCAATTACAATACCACCCTGCCCGGCAAGCTCCTTAAGCCATTCTCCGAGATTGCCAATCCACTGATATTGCCTGTCCTTTGGGTCATATAGGACAATCGTATTCTTGTCCTTATAGTAAACTGAGACCGTCTCGCCGTCTTCGACGACAAAAAAGTTGGGAGGATTATCTTGCCGGTATCGAACCTGGAAACCATCAGGCCCTATCTCAATCCACCTCTCGTCTTTGGCTCGTCCGGCCTCATCACGACTGACAATATGAATAAATTGAACATCCTTAACGGCCTCCAAAGTTTCCACGAAGGCATAGGCTTGTGACGTAAGCTTGTCTATAACTACTATCGACAGTGCCACTGCCGCTATTATCGCCGCCGCTGCGGCAATTTTCCAAAAATAGTTCATGGTAAATCTCCCTGTAATAAGTTTATTGTTAGACCTGACGGCCCTGGGGGATTCGTCAACCGACCCTGCGTCAATGCGCCTCATCAAATTCTCAACAAGCGAGTCATCGGAACCTATTGCCCGGCCTAACTTCTCCAGTTTTTCTTCGACAGTTTCTTTAATAGTCATCTTTCCGGCCTTTCCAATATATTTCGCAGATGCTTGTGTGCCCGCGAAAGCTGCTTGGTTACGGTGCCGACACTTCGGCCAACTATCTCAGCGACTTCTTTTACGGAATGGCAGGAGAAGTATCGAAGCATTATCACCTGCCTTTCACACTTTGACAGCTTTATGACCGCGGATAAAAGCCATTGTTTTTCCTCATCAAGCCGGCCATCGCGATCGTGACTACTCGATGAAACAACCGGTTCCAAAAAGGACCGTCCATTTTTTCGACGAACGCAATCAATCGCGCATCGGCGAGTGATTTTCATCAGCCATGGCCCGAAGGCTACGGGCTTTCGAAGTCCTGAAAGATTTTCATAAGCAGTCACGAAGGCGTCCTGCGACACATCCGAAGCCAAATGATAATCACCCAAAACGTCAAGCGCCACCGCACGAACAGGCCGCTCATAACGCTCGGCAAGTCTCCCAAAAGCCTGATTGTCGCCATCTAAAACGGCCTTTACTAATTCAGCGTCTGATTGCAACTTGTAAGGTCTCCAAATTGAATTCGAAGCGCTTCTATTATTAAGAGCGAATAAGTATCAAAAATACGACAAAAAAATACTTTTCGGAATATAATAATCAGGGCAACTCTGTAACCAGTTCTTGACGCAGCAGGTAAGAGACGGTATTCTTCAGCGAAAATAACAAATATCGAATAACGTTTTTCTATAAGAAACAAGGAAAGGATGCAAGATGTTCACAACGATTGTTGATGTAATGGCCAGAGAAATACTCGATTCCCGCGGCAACCCTACGGTTGAAGTCGATGTGCTGCTTGACGACGGCTCGTTCGGCAGGGCGGCGGTACCATCCGGGGCCAGCACGGGCGCCTACGAAGCAATTGAGCTTCGTGACACAAAGGCAAAACGATATATGGGCAAAGGCGTTACTAAGGCCGTCAAAAACGTAAACGAAATTATCGGGCCTGAAGTTGTAGGCATAGACGCCACGCAGCAGGAAGAGCTCGACAGTCTGATGATTGAGCTGGACGGAACGCCCAACAAAGGCAAATTCGGCGCCAATGCAATTTTGGGCGTCTCGTTAGCGGCCGCAAAGGCGGCGGCGGATTCGGCCGGCCTGCCTCTGTACCGCTACCTGGGAGGCTGCAACGCAAATATACTGCCAGTGCCCATGATGAATATTCTAAACGGAGGAAAACACTCGGACAACAACGTCGACTTCCAGGAATTTATGATTATGCCGATAGGCGCCAAAACTTTCCCGCAGGCATTGCAGATGGGAGCCGAAGTCTTCCATACCTTAAAATCCGTGCTGGCAAAAAAAGGATATGCAACATCGGTCGGCGACGAAGGCGGTTTTGCCCCAATGCTCAAAAGCAACGAGGAGGCCCTGGAAGTCATTATGGACGCCATCAAAAAAGCGGGCTACAAAGCCAGCAAGGACGTCGCAATAGCACTGGACCCTGCCGCAACAGAAATGTTCGACAGCAAGACAAAGAGCTACAGGTTTTTCAAATCCGACCCGAAGAAAAAAATCTCCTGTGATGCCTTGATTTCGCACTGGGCAAAATGGGTGGATAAGTTCCCTATCATTTCGATTGAAGATGGATTGGCCGAGGATGACTGGACCGGCTGGAGCAAACTTACCAAAAAGCTCGGCGACAAAATCCAGCTCGTCGGCGACGATTTGTTCGTAACAAATACAAAGCGTCTCGCAAAAGGTATAAAGCTTAATAGCGCCAACTCGATATTGATAAAGCTCAATCAGATAGGCACGCTTACAGAGACATTTGAGGCCATCAATATGGCCCGTAGAGCAGGCTGGACGGCCGTCATCAGCCACCGAAGCGGCGAGACCGAAGACAGCACAATCGCCGACCTGGCTGTTGCCACGGGAGTCGGCCAAATAAAGACCGGCTCACTTTGCCGAACAGACAGAATCTGCAAGTACAATCAACTGCTCAGAATAAGTGAAGACCTTGGTTCAGCCGCTCAATACTTGGGCTCTAATCTCGTGAAGGGGTGAAATCTGAATAGGTAAAATGTATGTGCGTAAATGAGCAAACATTTAAACTCGTTTACGCATAAAGGCATCCACGAACTACGAGATACGAAATTGCGAAGGCAAAATATCATCCGGGTGTTCTTGTTTGTTGTCTTTTTCAGCATTGGCGCAGCAGCACTCAGCGGCTCTATACTCTGTGCTGATTTGCTTCTATACTATCATAACAAAGGATTATTGAAAGATGAGAAGGAATTATCAAATAAGCTCAAATCTCTGAACGACGATTACGATGCACTGCTGCAGCAGTTAAGAGACGACCCTAATCTTATCAAGCGTATCGCCCTCGTTACACTCGGTAAAGAAGCCGGGGATGCAAATACAATCTACCCAAAAGCAACCGCCGAGCAATTAGCCGCCGCCAGAAAAGCCTTGAAAGAAGAGACAAGCGGAGAAACTGCCAAAGAAACACTGCCCATGTGGCTTACTCGCTGCAAAGAACCCCGCCGGCGAACAATGCTTTTTTTTGCAGGCGCCGGCTTAATCCTTATTTCGTTTATATGTTTCGGGCCGGCCAAAGAAATAAGCCGGCAAGAGCCCAAAAGTTAAACGTAAAAAGCAGGTTGAAAGATGCTTGCTAAACGGTCACCGGCGGCGACTTTACGCATCCTGCATTTGGGCTGCTAAGGCGACCCTGAAGATAGCGCCGCTCGGCCTAGCGGAAAGGATTTCCACGAAGCCGCGATGCGCCTGGGCGAATTTCTTCACGAGGGCAAGCCCTAGGCCTGTGCCGGTGGTTTCGCGCGTAGCTTCTGATCCCGTTCGGTAGAACTGCTCAAAAACCTTACGTCTTAGTCGATGAGGAACACCGGGGCCATGGTCCTCAACTTCGAGAAGGATGAACCGGCTGTCGTTTCTGGTTCGGACCGTAATAGTCTTGTCCTCGGCATTACGTGCATACTTGACCGCGTTATCGAGCAGATTGACCACGATCTGTGTAACCGCATCCCGGTCAAAAGTCTTTTGTCCAAGCTGCCCGAGTTCTGTTTTTATCGAAAAGCCGTTCTTCGCGGCATAGGGCCTCATCATCTCGACCACGTCCGCAACGCACCGGTTGATATCGCCCAAACTGAACGTATATATTTTCCGGCCCTTTTGGATGCGGGAAAAGTCAAGAACGTTCTCAATAAGCCTGCTCAAACGCTCGCTTTCCTGACGCATACTACCGTAATATTCGGAGAGCTTGTCCTTCGATTTGACCCAGTTCTTCTCTAACATCTCAGAGTACATTCGTATTGAAGTAAGCGGTGTTCTAAGCTCGTGCGAGACAGCGGATATAAAATCATCCTTCTTCTGTGCTAATTTGAGCTGCGCCCGCGCATTACGCCATAAACTTCCAAGAGCCAGCGTTACCGCTAAAAAAACTATCAAAATAATATGCAAATACGAGTGTCGCAGATCACTTGTCTGTTCGGCAATCCAGGCAGGATCGATTTCTCGAAGGTGTAATATCAATTCACCAAAGTCAAAAACTAATACCGCTGTATAGGCAACCTCCCCTTTTTCTGCCGACCCATTATTCGTCTGAGGTAATTCAAAGCTCATGCCTTCGCGCATCAATCGCACTGCGGACTCTTTGACCTCATCGATCAGCTTCTTTTCATTGAGTTGGAATCCCTGCAGAAAAGTTTTGTCTTCGATTTGTACGTTTCTGACTAAAAACACCTGTTTGGCAAATACGGATTCCTCAGCTTTCCCGCCGCCGGTAACTATGGGCTCAAAGGCTCCGACCTTGACCTGTACTGTATCACTTTGATCTCGCCCCACGGGCGGCTGGGCGTTAACGTACTGTTCCGCCATCTGCGCCGCTTGATCTGCCTGCCCTTGGTACTCTGCCTGTCTCGACTCATCCGGTTGCGTTAAAACCGTTTGCGCACCCTGCTGTCGTGTACGAGATGGTGTTACTCGCTGCTGCAAAAGGTCCCCACGGTTCACGGCTTCATTGGTTATAAGTGTCCGACGTTCTTGCTGGATAACCTGTGTCTTCTGTCCCTGTGAACGTAGACTCTCGATGGGCAAAGCCTTCCCCTGCCCGCTTTTTATTCCTTTGACCGGCTGCTGAACGTTATCTTTGGCCGCCTGTTCTTCTTCGAAGGTTTCCGATGAATCCTTTTTAAAATTAATGTATCTACTGACTCCGGGGCTCGAAGTTACTTTCAATGAAGCCGGCGTCACACCTTTTAACACAGGCAGCAGATTGCTCCCTATGTTTTCGCGGTTCGATAGTACTTTAGCGTACAATACTTTATTTTCCTCGGTTGGCCCTTCTCTTTCCACAATGTCATCATTTGGCGTATTGAGAGTGCCGTTCGACTCGATTTGAAAGTTGCCATAGGCAAAGCTGTTGTAAAGACTTCCCACCAGCGGTGAACGCAATAAAGTCATCTGCTGCTCTTGATTAAGCGCGACATTATCCGGTACATAATAATAATTATAATCGGTATAAGGACGCTTCTCTTCGGCCTGAATGAACTCATCGAGCTTGCGTTTGACGTCCTGCCTGATTTGCTCCGCTACTTCGGCAAACTCGCCCAGGCGCGCCCCCTTCAGGCCCTCCGCCCATTTCTCGACGGCGTGGTATCCCAGCATCGTCAAACCACCAAGGGCCAAAAGAATTATCAACGATAATATAATAAGTCGAGTGTACATTTTATTTAACTAATCCTGCTGCTCTTAATTCTCATACTTATACCCGGCGCCGCGAACGGTTTTGATAATCTGAGGCTCGGCCGAGTCCTTCTCGATTTTGCTGCGAAGCTTGGCGATGTGCATATCTGTGGTTCTCGTGCCTAATTCACTCATGTCCTCGTTCCAAACCGCCTTGTAGAGTTCTTCCCTGCTGATGACACGGTTTGGATTCGCGGCAAAATACCGTATGATTGCCGCTTCACGTTTGCTGATTTCCATTTCCTCACCCCCGCGTGTTACTTTCAGCGCCGCAATATCAACATCAAAATCCGCAAATTTAAAAGCCTGCCCGACGGCCCGGCCGGGGTCCGTCCGACGAAGAACCGCCTTTATCCGCGCCAGCAGCTCCTCGAGCGAAAATGGCTTGGCGATATAATCATCGGCTCCGAGATTCAGGCCGTTTACTTTTTCTTTTTCCTGACCCTTGGCCGTCAGCATAATGACCGGGGTCTGCATGCCGTCTCGACGCCATCTTGTACATAGCTGTTCGCCGCTGATTTTCGGAAGCATCAGGTCAAGCAAAATCAAATCAAACCGCTTCTCAGCCACAATCCGCTGCGCTTCGAGACCGTCTAAAGCCTCGCTGACACGAAAGCCGTGAAACTCCAGAAAATCTCTAAGCCCAGAGCGGATTTTCTGCTCATCTTCAACTACTAATATGTGCGCTTTTTGTTCCATACATCACCTACTTATATTATAGACCAAATCCGGGACGAAGGTTTGTAAATACTTTGTAAAAAAGCTCACACGTTATTTTACATCCATTTTACTCAACTCTCAACCGCTTATGTTGTATTATTTATATAGTTAGAGAGCCAATATATGAAACCTTATTTGAGAGGAATCGAAAATGAAAAAGCAGACACAAACCCGCATAGTGGCCACTGCAATAATTATCACGACAGTGTCGGCCTTTGTTTTGGTCGGGCCGGTGCAGGCACAAATCCAACACATAACAATCAGGCCTCCGGCGTACAATGTCATTGTCCCGCAGAGCCGGGCGCTGGCATTCACACCGGACCGAAGGGGTACTGTTGAGATAACGGAAATCACCGCGCTAATCGATATCCTTGAGAGCACGGCAACTACAACGATAGAGATTCGGCTGCAAAACAGAAGCAGTCGGCGACAGGAAGCCGAGCTAATTGTCCCCGTGCCGGACGGCGCCGTTATACGAGGCTTTGCTTATGATGGGCCACACGGCAAAATCACGGCCGAAGTCCTTCCAAAAGACGAAGCAAAAAGAATATACCGCCAGTTGGTTTCCAAAATTCGAGACCCGGCGCTGGCCGAATTCATCGGATACAATCTTATCCGATCAAGTGTCTTTCCTGTTGAGGCCGGAGGCAAACAAAGAATACGTCTGACGTATGAGCATCTTCTGGAAGTTGACGGCAATCGTGTCGATTACGTGCTGCCAAGGACCGAATCATTAAAGTATGCCGTACCGTGGAAAGTTACAGCAAACATCAAGTCCAAGAGACCGATATCCACGGTATATTCACCCAGCCATAAGCTCAAAACAAAACGAATCACTGACAAACAAATGTCTGTTAAACTCGCCGCTGACGCCGCCGAAGAGCCCGGTCCGTTCCGGCTGTCATATCTGCTCCAGGAAAACGGCGTGACCGCTTCAATGTTCGCATATCCCGACAAAAAGGTCGGCGGTGGATATTTTCTCTTACTTGCCGGCCTGCCCCCCGAGCCGCCAAATACCGCCGACACCCCCGCGATTATGCGGGAAGTGACGCTGGTAATCGACCGCTCCGGGAGCATGAGAAACGAAAAGATTGAGCAGGTCAAGGAAGCCGCGCTGCAAATTATCGCCGGGCTCAAAAATGGTGAAGCATTTAATATCATCATTTATAACAACACAATCCAGAAGTTCTCGGAAAAACCGGTCATAAAAAGTAAAGACACCGAAGAAGCGGCCGCGGCCTACATCGAAGGCCTCACCGCAACCGGCGGAACCAACATACACGATGCGCTCCTTGAGGCGCTTGCCCAGGAGCCGGTCGATGAAATGCTGCCGATTGTTTTGTTCCTGACCGATGGCCTGCCCACCGTGGGCAACACATCTGAAGTCGCCATTCGCAACGTTGTCATGAAATCGAATCCCCACAATCGGCGGGTATTCACCTTCGGCGTCGGCTTTGATGTCAACGCTGCGCTGCTGGAAAAGATTGCAGCCGAGTCACGCGCAAAGGCCGAATTCGTCCTGCCCAAGGAAGACGTCGAGGCAAAAATAGGCAGGGTGTTCGGACAGCTTACAGGCCCAACCCTCGCCGACACACAATTGCAGGTCGTGGACAAAAACGGCGAGCCTGCAATCGGACGGACCCGTGACATCATACCACAGAAGCTGCCGGACCTCTTTGAAGGCGACCAAATCGTCCTGCTCGGACAGTATGTCGGCACAGAACCCATTGCTTTCAAAATCAGCGGCAACTATCTCGGCAAAAAACGGCAGTTCAAGTTCAAATTCAAGTTTGACAAGGCAAACGTCCGTAACGGTTTTGTCCCCAGGCTCTGGGCAAGCAGAAAAATCGCAGAGCTTATTGACGCCGTTCGCCAAATGGGGGCCGACCCGGCCACATCCGCCAAAGACCCAAAAGTCAAGGAGCTCGTCGATGAAATTGTACGTCTCTCAACAGAGTTCGGCATATTGACAGAGTACACGGCTTTTCTCGCACGAGAGGGAACCGAGCTTAGCGACAGGGAAGAAGTTTTCAGTGAAGCGTCAAGAATGCTTGAGAGTCGGGCGATGCGCGACCGCTCCGGTATAGGCGCGGTCAATCAGAGCTTTAATATGATTCAGCAAAAAGCTCAGACAACCTTGAACGTGCGAAATTACAACTACGATCCACAGATGAACCGCGTCTCGATAGCCAACGTTCAGCAGATTAACGACCAGGCGTATTACCTCAGAGGAAACCGCTGGGTCGACAGCAGGCTGGTCAACGAAGAAGATGAAAAAGTCAAAGCCGCAAGGATAATTGAGTTCGGCTCGAAAGAATTCATGGAGATTGCAGAAAAATTAGCAAAAGAAAATCGCCAGGGCAGTATCGCCCTTGCCGGAGATGTCCTTCTGCTGATTGACGGCGAGCCGGTCCTCATCAGGAACAGTAACAATACAACTGTGAACAAATAAACAGTGTACCTTTAAGACGAAAGGAGATTTTTAAATGTGTAGAACAAAAAAAACCGGAGTAATTTTGATGAGCGTTTTAACTCTGTGCCTCTTGGCCGAAAGCCTGGTTATGGCCAATGGCGGACCGTTTGTCATCAAGTATCCGAACGGTGACCCCGCCGCTAAGGGTGTGCTAGCGCGCCTTGACCCCGACCTAAAGCCCGGCCGCGAGACACGCCTTCGCGTAATCAAGGAAGACCTGAAGGTAACATTTGGCAGGGAAAGGCCCTTTGGATTAGCCGGGAAAAGCGTTGACGGACCGCCCCTGGCCCATGTCTCAGCCGGGTATACAATCGAAAATCCCACTAATGAAGAAATCGAAGTGGACTTCGGCTTTCCCATCCTTCGCGGTATCTATGTTGACCCGCTCTCAATGATGCCCAGACCGGATGTCAATGTCCTCCTGGGCAAGACAGCTATCAACAACACCGTCATCTCGAACTCAGCTATCTATGGAATCATCCGCCGGCGTGCCAGAGAAGTCATCGAAAAGGCAATTGCAGATGACACCAAACTTAATGAGCTTGTCGCCTCTGTTCGAAGCGCAAACAGTGAAATGCTCAAAGCCGGACGCAAAGCGCTCCTCTCACACCTCGTAGATACAATGAAGTGGAATAATCGCGATGCTGCATTGATGGTTGAGTACGCAGGCCTCGACTTTGGTCAAATCAAGTCCCATCCGCCCGATAGAAACAACATGGGTTGGTTTGGAGCCGACACTCAGCTTCATCAACTTATTAATGAAAACCTCGGCCCATTAGCGGCGATTGGAGAACAGAAGGCCACGCAGTTCTTCGCACAAATTGCTTCCCGCTTCGACCCTGAAGCCGCTGCCGATTATGAAGCCATCTTTACGGCCTGGGGGGGAGATGTGCGCGATCGCTCTGTCGACCTCAAAACCGGCAAGGTCAGACCTCGCGAAGTCACAGTCGATTCCAAAACATTAGGCAAACAGCCTTCGACCTTCAGAGGTGATTTCGACCCGACAATCTATGCACGTGTAGCATACCTCGACCCAAAGGCCAACATTACTGAATCAGAAAAGGAATCCTGCGAAGCGATTTTGAAAAACCTGCCCGTGGTATTTACTTTCGCCCCGATGAACATATTGCATTATCATGTGAAGTTCCCTGCTAAATCCACCCATACACTAACGGTCAGCTACAGCCAGTACGCTTATTCAGATACCAGCTCACCATCAAGCTACCAGCTCGCGTACGTTTTACATCCGGCTTCATTATGGCAAGATTTCGGACCCATAAACCTCGAGGTCGCCGTGCCTGAGGGGATCAGCTTCCGCGCATCCGTACCGTGTGATAACGGCGGAGTCAAAAATGGAGGGCTTAGTCCAAATCAGCCGCCGAATAGTCCATTCAATATCTATAAAGCCCAACTTTCTGAAAAGACCGGAGAGCTTTACCTGGCTGTAGAAGCAAATGGGTGGAAGCAGGATAAGACACAGGTAGCGCTCAACAGCTCAAAGAGCGTGGTGCAGCACGTAGCTCAACAGCCAACAAAATAAGAAGGGGATGGTGCATGGCAGAGAAAATTAACCGAAGACAGTTTCTGTGCTCTGCCGCACGGCTCGGAGCAGCACTGGCAGGCGCAAACCTCCTCGGAAAATGTTCGCGCCCGGCACAAGCCTCTGCACCTCCAGCTTCTAAACAGCGCAAGCTCATCGTGGTTCTCTTCGGCGGTGGCACTCGTTCGAGCGAGTCGATTGACGACCCCGCGCACCGCTACATTCCCCGCCTCTGGAACGAGATGATACCAAGAGCGGCCCTATTTACCAATATGCGGGTAGAGCATAAGGTAGTCCACCCCAACAGTGCCGGCTCGATTATGACCGGGCACTGGGAGTGGGACGATATCGACTGGACCAGACCGGTTGCACATCCGACTATCTTCGAGATATGCCGCAGGGCCCGCCGAACGCCGGACACATCTGCTTGGGCGTTTGTCTACGCTTCAATACTTGCTAAAACCGGAGAGAGCCTCGCACCCGATTACGGAAAAGCTTATGCCGCCAATGTGGTCGAGCCGCCCACAATTCCTCGTACAACAGCCGAGGAGATGGACCGGCGAATGCAGCACGCCGCATCGCTTGGCTCGGCCGAGGCCGAGGCCAGGGCTGCCGCCGACTGTGCAAAACTTGCACGCCAGACAAGCTGCATCTCGGTAGATGGTCTGCGCTCGAACCAGGCCCGTTCTTTCCTCGATGCCGAGTACGCAAAATGGAAAACGGATTCCGGTAGCACAAGCCACGATGCATTCCTGACCGACCGGGCCATCGCCTGTATGCGCACCTTCGCTCCGGACGTAATGGCTGTAGATTTTGGCGAGATTGACTGTGCGCACTACGGCTCGTGGTCGCGTTACGTCGAAGCAATCCGCCGCACCGACGAACTGACCTGGCGGCTCTGGCGGGCAACGGAAGAGATTGAACAATACAGGGCACATACGCTTATGCTGATACTGCCCGACCATGGGCGGGAACTCGACCGGCCCGACCACTGGGGCTTCATTCATCACAGCGACTTCTACACCAACGAAGGTGCGGACGAGGGATGTCGCAGGATATGGATGATTGCGCTGGGGCCGGGCGTCAAGGCAGGATACAGAATCCAAAAACCTGTGCCGATTACAGCAGCGGCGGCCACAGGACTCCAGTACATGGGCCTTGAGCCATCGGCCGGCGCAGAAGGCTCAGTTTGGAATCTTATTACATAAATTGTAGGGTGGGGCTTGCCCCACCACAAAAAAATTGGTGGGCTAAAGCCCACACCACATTCTCAAGGTTTAGTGTGGAAAAAGAAACTTTTCGAAAGGAGCAAAAGATGAAACAACAAAACCTAATACTAACGCTTGCGGTAATCGTCCTGGCGACATCGGCTGCCTTTGCCGATGTGCAGACAACGACCGGCACCATCTCAAAGGTGACGGTTTACCGCGGCCAGGCCATGGTGACACGTGCACTCGATGTTGATTTGCCGGCCGGAACTTCCGAGCTGATCGTCACAGACCTGCCGGCCAAAATCGTCCCAGAAAGCCTCTACGCAACAACTTCCGGCGATGTAAAAGTGCTCAGCGTAAGGTTTCGGGAGAGAGCGGTAAGGGAAGATACGCGGGAAGAAGTCAAAAAGCTCGATGCACAAATCGAAGAAGTCAAAAGAAAACAACAACACGCTAAAAAAGACAACGAAAACGCTACTGATTTATTGCACAAATTCAGAGACCTATGGAAACTGGCCGTAGACGGAGCAAACGTTGATTTGAATCGCTCTGTAATGCAATCCGAGCAGATTGAGTCGTTCACAGAATTCCTTCAGGCCAAGGCCCTCGAATGGCATCAAAAGGCTCTTGAGCTGCAGGATACTGAAGCCGACCTTGCAAAAGAGCTGGAGCTGCTCACCCGCAAACGCAAAGAGCTTGATGCCGGCCATTCTCGTACCGAGAGCGAAGCAGTTGTGTTCGTCAGTAACAAAACCAGCAACAAGGCCAAAATAGAATTGAGCTATCTGGTAAACGGAGCCAACTGGACCCCACAATACAATCTGCGGGCAAATCCACAAAAATCAAACGTCCTGATTGAATACAATGCCGTTGTCAACCAGACCAGCGGCGAAAATTGGGATGGCGTTGATTTAAGCCTCTCCACCGCCGAGCCGACCATGGTCTCGGCGCCGCCGGTCCTTGACCCGATGCTCGTGAACCTTTCTATGCCCGTCCAGACCCAGCAGGAAGAACAACAAGTCTTTGTACAGCTTGATAATGTTCGAAAGCAGGTACAATTACGCAGAGACAATATTAAAAAGGGTATAGGTGCCAATCTCGATCTAAATGAGCTGGCGATATCCAACCAGGGCTTTTTCTTTAATGCAACCGGTCAACAGGTCAAAGAATTCCAAAAGCAGTTGGCTGTTGTTGCTCGTAAGGAGGGTGTCAGCGTAACATATAACCTGCCCGGAAAGCTCAGCCTGCCCAGCAGAAGCGACCAGCAGCTCGTTACTATAGCTTCAGTCATGACCAAAGCCGACTTCACGCTAATAGCCACCCCGATACTGACCGATTATGTCTACCTGCAGGCAGAGCTGCTAAACGACAGCGATACGATTCTCCTGCCGGGACAGGCCAGTGTGTTCCGTGACGGCGAATTCGTCGGCAAGAGCGAATTACCGCTGGTCACTATCGGTGAGAAACTGACCGCCGGCTTCGGAATAGATTCTCAGGTCCAGGTGACCCGCGAGCTTGAAGAGAAAAAGACAAGAATTCAGGGTGGAAACCGCATCGACACCTATGACTACCGTATTGCACTCAGTAACTACAAAAATACCGCCGTCGAGCTGCAATTGCTCGACCGTTTGGGCTACACTGAAGATTCATCCATCAAGATAGAGCTCGTGAAAACCGAGCCTGAATTGAGCAAAGACAGCGAATACCTGCGTATCGCCCGCAAGAAGGGAATTTTACGCTGGGACCTGAACCTGCCGCCCAATACCGTCGACGAGAACGCTACTGTTGTAAAATACAGCTTTACGATGGAATACGACAGAAACATGCAAATTCAGGCCAGCCGTAAATAAACCGCACATAAGGTGTTAAGCAACAAAGCACGCTTTCGGGGCCCCAAATGCTTCCGGGGCCCCGAACCTTTTTGTAGTTCTGCCACAAAACCGGCGGCATTAACACAACACAGCTATCGACTTTTATAGAAAACTTGGTCATTTTCCGCGTTCTCAGGCAGGGAAAAATCCGAGCGATTAAATGTGCAGCACATTTCACTTTGTTTTTTCCGAAAAAAGATTGTGAAGATGCAAATTTTGATGTAAACTACAGCGCTATTTTTCGGGATTTGATATTTCGGAATTTTAACCATTTTTTACATTTTGACATAGAGGTTCGTTATGAAAGCAAATTTTAACAGAACGGCACTTTCCGAGGCTTTGGGCCTGCTGACATCCGTAGTGCCGAGCCGAACACCCAAGCCGATACTGCGCTGTGTTCAAATCACGACAGGCAAAAAAGAGGCCCGGATTTGCGCTACAGACCTTGAGATTGGCATTAATTATCTTGTTCATGAGGTCCAGGTGGAAGAGGAAGGCGAGGTGGTAGTACCGGCCGACAGGCTCGCCGCCATTGTGCGAGAAAGTGTTGACGAGGTCCTGTCATTAGAGGCCGCCGAAGGGACCTGCCGGATAAGAGGGGCCGACAGCCACTTTACAATTTATGGCCAGGAGCCGGGACAGTACCCCACCGTCCCGGGTTTCGACGGAGATGCTGATGCGGAGATTGCCTTGAGTAATCTTCAGGCCGGCAGCGACCAGTGTCTGTTTGCCACCGCAAGGGAAAGCAGCCGTTATGCAATTAACGGCGTGCTGTGGGAGATTAAAGGAAAAAAGCTCATGTTAGTTGCCACCGACGGAAGGAGACTGGCAAGATGCAGGGTCAACCTGACTTCGGCACCGGGAGAAAAGATGGCGGCAACAAAGTTAATAGTACCCGCCAAGACAATGTCTCTGCTGGATAAAATCGGCTCACACGACAAGGACAAGGTTGCCGTTAAGCTCGTCGATAACCAGATATTGTTTAGCTGTGCCGATGTGGTGATAAGCTCGAATCTTGTCGAAGGCAATTTCCCGAAATATGAGGATATAGTACCGACCGATTACGACAAGAAATTGACGCTCTCGACTGAGGCCGTACTAAGTGCCGTTCGACGCTCGTCATTGCTGACCAGTGAAGAATCCAGGGGGATAAAACTCTCGATAGGAAAGGACACCATAGTGTTTTCCGGCAGGGCGCCTGAAACCGGCGATGCACAAGTCGACATGCCGGTCGAGTACAAAGGCGAGCCGATTGAGATTGGCTTTAATCCACAATTCCTTATAGACGTCCTGCGGGTCATCAAAACGCCGGAATTCGAATTGGAATTAGGACAACAGGACAGGCCCGGCCTCATAAAAAGCGGCGCCGATTTCCTCTATGTACTGATGCCGATTAACCTGGGATAAGAAGCGAACAGCCTTCGAATCCCGCAGTTTTGCATTTTTCGTTTTAAGTTTTGCATTTTTATGATGAATCAGGATGAACAATTCCGTAGCGCCGTGAAAAACCGCAAAGGCCGGTATATGAACGGAGCCGCCAGGTTGGGCGATGTCGCCAAAGAGCTTATGGAAAGCAGGATTTCACCCCAGCAGGCAAGGTTTGGCTCCATACCTGAAATCTGGAACCGGCTCCTGCCGGAAGAGCTCCGCCGGCACTGCAAAATTGCAGGCTTCTCAGGAGGCCGCCTAAAAGTGCTCGTGGATTTGCCCGCGTATATGTACGAGCTCCAATTATGCAGTTCAGAGCTGCTCTGCGAGCTGAAATCCCAATGTCCGAGGGCACACATAAAAAAAATTCAGTTCGTCGTCGGCACAATGGGACGAGATTAGTTTATTGGGAAATTCGAAGGTAAAAAGACAGGGGCAAAGAATTTTTGTTTCTCAGGTTTCACTTTGTCCGATATAGCCAATAAGAGCAATGAAAGACCACGCATACGATGCAAGTAACATAAAGATACTCGGGGGCATAGAAGCCGTACGCAAAAGGCCCGATATGTACATCGGTGACCGTGGATGCGGTGGCCTGCACCATCTGGTCTATGAGGTGCTGGACAACTCCATCGATGAGGCATTGGCTGGATTCTGCGAGAAAGTGACCGTGCGAATCCACGCCGATGGAAGCTGCACCGTCGAAGATAACGGCAGAGGCATACCGGTCGAAATGCACAAAGAGGCCAAAAAAAGCGCGCTGGATGTTGTGCTCACGACCCTGCACGCCGGCGGAAAGTTCGACAGCGACAGTTACAAAGTGGCCGGCGGCCTGCACGGCGTTGGCGTCAGCGTCGTCAATGCCCTCAGTGAATGGCTCGAAGCCGATGTCTACAGAGACGGAAGGCACTATCATTTCGAATGCGTCCGAGGTGCCGCAAAGGGACCTGTAAAAGAAATCGGCAAAGCCGACAAACGCGGAACAAGAATAGCCTTCAAACCTGACGAACAGATTTTTGGTGATACGGAGTTCGAATACGATACTCTCTTGAAAAGAATAAGAGAGATGGCATATTTGAATGCCGGACTTCAGATTACTTTCAGGGACGACAGAACCAGAAAAAAAGAGATATTCAGGTTTGAAGATGGCATTAAGGCCTTCGTTCAGCACCTCAATGAGGGCAAGGAAACACTGCACAAGGACGTGATATACCTGGCCAGAGAAGACCCGGAAGCGATGCTCAGTTGCGAAGTGGCTATGCAGTACAACACCGGCTATACCGAAAATGTGCTGGTCTTCGCCAACAACATCCGCAATATCGACGGCGGCACACACCTCTCGGGCTTCAAAACGGCTCTGACCCGCACAATGAACTATTACGCCAAAAACAACAACCTGTTAAAGAACGGCCAGGCTCCAAGCGGCGACGACCTGCGGGAGGGACTGACTGCCGTTGTGGCGGTAAAACTTGCCGACCCGCACTTTGAGGCCCAGACAAAAGTTCGACTGACAAATCCGGAAGTGGGTAGTTTCGTAGAGACCACCGTTAATGAACAGCTTGGCCACTTTTTGGAAGAGCATCCCCCGGAGTCAAAATGCATTTTAAACAAGGCCATCCAGGCCGCTGCTGCAAGAGAAGCCGCCAGAAAGGCACGTGAGCTGACCAGGCGAAAGGGGGCGCTGAGTACGTCAAACCTGCCCGGCAAATTGTGGGACTGTGCCAGCAAGGAAAAAGCGGCAACAGAAATCTTTATCGTGGAAGGTGACTCAGCGGGCGGCTCGGCAAAGGCCGGCAGAGACAGATACATACAGGCTATCCTGCCCCTGAAAGGAAAAATCCTCAATGTCGAAAAGGCTCGGCTGGAAAAAATGCTCGCCCACGACGAAATCCGGACCATAATAAGCGCCCTGGGAACCGGAATCGGCACAGACGAGTTCGATTTAAATAGGTGCAGATATGGCAAGATAATTTTGATGACCGACGCCGACATCGACGGCGCCCACATTCGCACCCTCCTGCTGACCTTCTTCTTCAGGCAAATGCAGCAGTTGTTTATGGCTGACATGATTTATATCGCCCAGCCACCTCTGTATGAGATTAAGGTCAAGGGCAAAAAGAAATCCGAATATATACTCAGCGAAAATCAAATGCACAAAAGGATGATTGCTCGCGGCCTGGAAGGTACAAAACTTGTCATCACGGATGGAAAAAAAAGTAAAAAAACCAAAAAATCCAAAAAGTCCGAATCTACACCGGAAGGTTCAACGGTGAGAAAGCTCGAGGACAAGGAGCTTTCGGAACTCGTAAAGATCCTCGCCGAAGCAGAACGCATCATAACCGTTTTGAGCAGGCGTGGTATCAAGTTTGCCGACTTCGTGCGGGCCTATTATGATGACAGGCAGCTTCCCCGCTTTCGCATCTGTACCGAAGGCCGGGAGGAGTTTTATAACGAATTGGACGAGTATGAAAAGCGGGTCGACGAGCTTAAAGAGCGTACCAGGGCCTCGGCTTTGGAAGAGGAGGAAGAATCATTTGTTGCCGAGGAGCTTCACGAGGTATCGCGGATCAATGAGATAAACAAAACGCTCAAAAAGCAGTTCAGCCTGGACTTAAAAGACTTCCTTCTAAAAGCGGCCAGGTCCGTCTCCGACGAAGCCCTTCCGACCAAGTTCCGCCTTATCAACGGCGCCGACAGTTACGACGTCGCGTCGCTCGGCGATATCTGCGCCGGAATAAGGCAGATTGGCGGAAAAGGAATTGAGATAAAACGATTCAAAGGCCTGGGCGAGATGAACGCCGACCAGTTGTGGGAGACCACTATGAATCCCCAAACAAGGACGCTCCTGAGGGTGGCGGTCGACGATGCCGGCGAGGCCGACAGGCTCTTCAGCATTCTTATGGGAGGAGATGTCGAAAAACGCCGAAACTTCATCCGGGACCACGCACTTGAAGTCCAGAACCTCGACGTCTAAAAAGATAATACCTCATTTTACAAGTCCTCAGTTCCAGTGCCCGCACCTGTTCCGGAAGGCTATGCATGGCCGCAAATGCTCCTTGCAATAAAAAGGATGATTTGCATAAAAGGTAGGATAAAAAATCCGCCAGCCAAAGGCGGATGCTTCTGACAAATAACTTCTAACAGCGCGAAAAATCTGCGGGCAAACCTAAGATTTACCCATCCAGCCGGGGCCGCCCCCGTTTCGACCCTTATTGCCCCTGCTTTCGCAGCGCAAACTCGTCCCTGCGAAAGTCAGGATTGCAACCTTCTTTACTCGCTGTTGACCATCTGTAAGCTGGCTAAGGCTACGAACTTGTCGTCCGCCAATTCAAAAACGCCGTCAAGCCCGGTTACCGTAAAGATGCCTTTGGTCGCCGGTGCTACGCTGCAAAAAACAAGCCGATGTCCGCAGTCGCCCGTCAGCTTGCGCAGCTTCAGCAGCTTGGATAGGCTTGAAGAGGTGACAATATCCACGCTGGAAAAATCAACTACCAGGTCACAGTCGCCTCTGTCGCGCATGATCTCGGTAACGGCTTTGAGCTCATCGCCCATTTCCGGTTCCTGCGGAAGGTCCACAAGAACAATTGTCTCCGACCAATTCTGGATCCCCATTATTAATCTCCTTTGTTAATCAATACTGTTTTAGCAAATTCGAATTGTTTTATCGGCAGAAAACCTTGCCGGGTTAAGCAAAATCAAATTTTTTGCCGTAACATAGGCTTTTCTCGCTCCTCGATACTCGGTTCTCCTCTCTCGTAACTCGTGTTCTTCTACGAAGATTGAGAATTTGGCTTCGGGTTCTTCTTTTGTTGACGAAACTATTATAGGACAATCATGGACGCTGCTTCAAGGATACGTTCAAACCTTCTACTAAATGACATGCATCTTTAGCAACCGCACGTCTTCTGTCACATAGTTTGTAAGTCGGCAAAAGCAAAACACTTCAGGTGGTTGCATTCTGCGCTAAATTGAGGTATCTTACTGCAGGAAACTGCGGCTCACCTGAGCAGATCAAAATGTGAAAAACTTGGATATGCCGATTATAACCACATATTTTTGAAAGAGACAGCCATGAAATCAAAGAATACCATATCACGCAGGAGCTTTATGAATAGTTCTATAAAGGCCGCCGCAGGAACAATAACAGGACTAAGTCTCTGGGGGACCGCCTCGTCCTGGGCCGGCGCTAATGACAGGGTGCGAGTGGCTGTGGTCGGCATCCATGGGCACGGTTTTGAAAGCCATATCAAAAGTTATCCCTCGTTGCGGAATGTTGAGGTGGCGGCGATTTGCGATGTGGATGAGAATTTGTTTGGCGAGAGGTTGAAGTGGTTTGAACGAAACAACAAGCCCATACCGAAAACCTATGTTGATATTCGCAAACTCCTCGAGGATAAAAACATCGATGCAATCAGCGTCGCCACGCCGAACCATTGGCATACGCTGGCCGGTATCTGGGCATGTCAGGCCGGAAAACATGCTCATATCGAAAAGCCTTTTACTCATAATGTCTTTGAAGGTCAAAAACTGATAGAGGCGGCGCGAAGATACAAACGCATTGTCCATCATGGCACCGAAAGTCGCAGCTCCGAGGCATATCAGCAGGCCGTGGAGTTTATGCGTAAAGGTGGCCTTGGCGAAGTTTATATGGCAAAGGGCACTTGTTATAAATGGCGAAACACAATCAAACATACGCCCGAAGAGCCGGTCCCACCGGGGGTAAATTATGACCTGTGGTTAGGCCCGGCTCCAAAACGTCCCTTCTCAAGGAACCGGTTTCATTACAACTGGCACTGGAACTGGGATTATGGCAACGGCGATATCGGCAACCAGGGAATACATGAGGTGGATAAGGCCCGCTGGGGTCTCGGCGTCACGCTGCCGACTAAAGTAATGTCCATGGGAGCTCACTTCATGTTTGACGATGACCAGGAAACAGCCAATACCCAGATTGCCGTGTTTGAATTTCCCAGTCCCAAAGGCGGCGGTGACAAAAAGAAAATCTTACAGTTTGAAGTCCGCCACTGGATAACCAACTACGAAGGTGGCTTTGACGGCCCCCCCGGCAATAATATCGGCAACATCTTTTACGGCTCCGAGGGATATATGGTCATGTATTCGGAACAGTGGAAGACCTATATGGGCAAAAACCGCGAGCCCGGCCCGTCCGGAAAAGAAACAAAGAATGTCGACCTGATGCACTATCAGAATTTCATTGATGCAATTCGTGCAGGCGACCCGTCAATACTAAGAGGCAATGTCGAAGAGGGCCATTATAGCTGCATGCTTGTCCATCTGGCCAATACGTCTCTCCGCCTCGGCCGCAGCCTCAGCTTCGATCCCAAAAAACAGAGATACATCGACGACGCCGAGGCCGACAAAATGCTCACCCGAAACTATCGAAAACCATTCGTCGTCACGAAAAATGTCTGATTTCGTTTTTCGCCTCGGCCGGGTGTTTTTCGACGCCGCATGGTCGTGGGGCTTGCCCCCCCATTATTGTTGTTGACAAACAGACTCAAGTTGGTTAATCTAACGCTCACGGATACTGAAAAAGGCAGTTTTAACGCATTTGTTTGGAGAAACCTATGCGAGATACGAGATATGAAAGATTGGCAGGGAGAGAAAGTTATTTCGCATGACCAAATTAGGAAGATTAAATTTGTGTCCGGATTTTGTTTTATTTTACGATAATTAAGAATAGGATATAAGACAAAATAGATTAAGTTGCTCAGAAGGAGGTCTTTATTATGGACAGATGGATTGATTGTACAATATCTGAGGGGCAGTTTACTGGAGAATTTGCCGTTCAAGGCAAGATGTTTGATTCGACAGATTTCTCTATGTTCGCCCCGAAAGAAGTTTTGCGTTTTGAGGAAGAACCTACAAAGAATAAGCGAGTGCAAGGCTCGATTCAGGTCACACTTTTAGAACAGAAAGACGACTTAAGCTTGATTGCTCTTCCCCGACCGACATTCGAGAATGGACGAACAATAACAGTTAAAACAAGCCAAATCAGGTAGGCCTGGAATGCTACTTTCAAATCTTGAAATCCATAAAGCATTAGATACAGGAAGACTTGTTATCGACCCGGAACCTCAACCCAGAACAAAAGAAATAGGTGTTAAGTATTGCCCATATGACACACACACAGTTGATTTAAGGCTCGGTAATGAACTTACTATTCCAAAACCTGGTGCGTATGCTTATGACTTTTTGGCACAGGGCAATATAGCAGAACTTATAGCCCAAGGCTCAGAAAAACATACCTTAACGAAAGACCGCCCTTTTCGTTTGGAACCAAACATATTTGTCCTCGCCCAAACATTGGAAACAATCGAGCTGCCGATTGATAAAGGCCCACCATATTTAGCGGCAAGAATTGAAGGAAAAAGCAGCAGGGCTCGGTGTGGATTGCTTGTCCATTTCACTGCGCCGACTGTCCATCCTGAATGGAAAGGGCAGCTCACGCTTGAAATTATTAATCTCGGCCGAACTCCATTTCTGCTTCATAGTGGTATGCCGATAGCACAATTGCTCATTGAGCAAGTTGTTGGTGAGATACAATCGAACCAAAGCCAGTTTCAAGGGCAAGTTACTCCCGAGGGGCTATAATAACAGTTGACAAGCCTGATAGAAAAAATCGATGCCGAGATTCTGCTCATAAGAACTTCGAAGGGCAGACCCTGCGCCGTAGCTGGAAAAAATGTCCGCAAAGTCCTCTTCCAGGGAGAAACTCTCTTCCGGCAAAAAGATCACGCCCCCGACCTGTCCCTTGACATGAAATAGATTGCTCACTATGGCTATATTGCTGCTAATACAGGTAAGAACTTGCTATTGAATCAGTCCTGCCGGACCTTCCAAGGCTCAGTAAACTGCTTCGCCTCGTCACCGCA
>Ga0224495_10000772_pt1 | contig 24379 bp, 15 predicted proteins | sample SF_Jul11_sed_USG_FD_168128 | JGI IMG/M metagenome (GOLD analysis project Ga0224495, IMG submission 168128) | Sediment microbial communities from San Francisco Bay, California, United States - SF_Jul11_sed_USGS_4_1 | ecosystem: Environmental > Aquatic > Marine > Sediment | place: USA: California...
GCGGCGGCCATCTCGACCTGGCCGTTCACACCCTGCTCGCGCAGGATTGCGACCCTGGGGCGCGTCAGCAACAATGCACGGGAGATATTTTCAGTCAGATCATACGTCAGCTTCACATGCAGCCCCGGATCGGCGGCATCGAGGATGCGGTCGAACTCCTGCTGCGCGCAGGCCGGATTGTCGCGCAGCTTCTGCATCTGGTAAGTGGTCTCCGACCAGATGCGTTGCAGTTTCACGCCGCTTTCGCTAAACAAGGTTTCGTGGCCGCGCACGATCGTCATCATGCCGGTCTCATTCGGCGTGGCGATCCTGGTCACGTACTTTATTCCGGCATCATGCGCCAACTCGATCACGTGCTGAGCATCGCGGTTGCGCACCTGTATCACCGCACCCAGCTCCTCATTGAACAACACGCGCAAGGTATCGCCGTGCAGCTCGTCGAGCCGGATATCCAGGCCGATATGCGAAGCGAAGGCCATTTCGCACAATGCGACGAATGCACCGCCGTCGGAACGGTCATGGTAGGCAAGCAGCTTACTCTCGGCGTTCAATCGCTGGATCAGTCCAAAGAAGGATTTGAGCACGGCGGCATCGTCCACATCGGGCGCCACATCGCCGACCTGCTTGTAAACCTGCGCCAAGGCCGAGCCGCCCATGCGGTTCTTGCTTTGCCCCAGATCGATCAGCAACAGCGTGGTGTCCAGATAAGGGCGCAGTTTCGGCGTAACCGTCTCGCGCACATCCGGGCATGGCGCGAACGCGGAAACGATCAGCGACAGCGGTGCGGTGACCACCTTGTCTTCCCTGCCTTCCTTCCAGGTCGTCTTCATCGACATCGAGTCCTTGCCGACCGGGATGCCGATGCCCAGTTGCGGGCACAGCTCCATGCCGACTGCGCGCACGGTGTCAAACAGTGCGGCATCCTCACCGTGGTGTCCCGCTGCGGCCATCCAGTTCGCAGAGAGCTTGATGTCGCCGATTTTTTCGATGCGTGCCGCCGCGATATTGGTGATTGCTTCGCCCACCGCCATGCGGCCCGAGGCCGGTGCATTGATCAGTGCCAGCGGGGTACGCTCGCCGATCGCGAAGGCTTCGCCGCGGTTGGTGTTGTAACCCATCAGCGTGACCGCAACGTCGGCCACCGGCACCTGCCACGGGCCGACCATTTGGTCGCGCGCGGTCATGCCACCCACCGTGCGGTCGCCGATGGAAATCAGGAAGGTCTTGTTCGCCACTGAAGGGAGACACAGCACGCGTTCTATCGCATCGCGCAAGTCGATCGTGGAAATATCGCAGGAATGCAAACGGGGAGTCTCACGCGTCACATTGCGCGTCATCTTCGGCGGTTTGCCGAGCAGCACGGATAGGGGCATGTCCACCGGGTCATTCTTGAATTCGCTGTCGTGCACGATCAATTGATCGTCTGCCGTCGCCACGCCCACTACTTCGAACGGACAGCGCTCGCGCTCGCAGAAGGCGCGGAATTCGTCCAGCCGTTCCGGCGCGATCGCCAGCACATAACGCTCCTGCGATTCGTTGCACCAGATCTGTTTCGGCGACATGCCGGTCTCATCCAGCGGGATCTTGCGCAACTCGAAACGCGCGCCCTTGCCGCCGCCGTGCACCAGCTCCGGCAGCGCATTCGACATGCCGCCCGCACCGACATCGTGTATCGACAGGATCGGGTTGTTCTCGCCCAGTTGCCAGCAGCGGTCGATGACTTCCTGCGCACGGCGCTGCATCTCGGGATTACCGCGCTGCACCGAATCGAAATCCAGATTCTCGGCATTGCTGCCGGTGTCCATACTCGAAGCCGCACCACCGCCGAGACCAATGAGCATGCCCGGGCCACCGAGATGGATCAGCAGCGCACCCTCCGGCAGCGGATGTTTATGCGTATGTTCTGCCTTGATGTTGCCGATGCCGCCCGCGAGCATGATGGGTTTGTGGTAACCGCGCATCTCGCCGCTGACACTCTCCTCAAAGGTGCGGAAATAACCGGCCAGGTTGGGACGACCGAATTCGTTATTGAAGGCCGCGCCACCGATAGGCCCTTCCAGCATGATTTGCAACGCGGACACAATGCGGGATGGCTTGCCATACGGCGTCTCCCACGGCTGTGCAAAACCCGGAATATTCAGGTTGGACACCGAAAATCCGGTCAGACCCGCCTTCGGCTTGGAGCCGCTGCCGGTCGCCCCTTCGTCACGTATCTCACCGCCGCTGCCGGTGGCCGCCCCGGCAAACGGTGCGATCGCGGTCGGATGGTTGTGCGTCTCGACTTTCATCAGCGTGTGCGTCAGCTCGTCGCTGAACGCATAGCTACCGTCTGCACGCGGATAGAAACGCTCGACGCGCGCGCCTTCGATCACGGAAGAGTTGTCGGAATAGGCGACCACGATACCCTGCGGACTCACCTTGTGGGTATTGCGTATCATGCCGAACAGCGACATATTCTGCGGCTTGCCATCGATCACCCAGTCGGCGTTAAATATCTTGTGGCGGCAGTGTTCCGAGTTGGCCTGCGCGAACATCATCAGCTCGACGTCGGTCGGGTTGCGCTTGAGTTTCTTGAAATTCTTGACAAGGTAGTCGATTTCCTCGGGGGACAATGCCAGCCCCATCTCGCAGTTAGCGTGCTCCAGCGCCTTTTGGCCGTTTTTCAGGACATCCACTGTGACAAGCGGCTTTGGTGTGCCATGCTTGAATATTTTTTTTGCCGCACCGTCCAGCTCCTTTAGCACAGATTCGGTCATGCGGTCGTGCAACAGCGGCAATACCGAGGCCAGCTCGACTTTGCTCAATGCCATGCCACTTGAAGAATAAAGATAATACACCACGCCGCGCTCGATACGTTGCACACTGGTCAATCCGCAATGCTGCGCGATGTCGGTCGCCTTGGTGGACCACGGTGAGATTGTGCCAAGGCGCGGCACCACCAGCAGGCGATGGTATTGTGCTGCGACCGCGGGTTCGCCTGCCGCCTTGTCGAACCCCAACACCTTGCACAGCAATCCAGCCTGCGCGGCAGATAGCTTTCCATCCTTTAATTCGCTGAAGTAGCAATGGCGAGTATCTGCAATAACGACACCGGGAGCAGCCCCGCTCAAGGTGGCGCGCAGTTTCTCAAGACGGAAAGTGGATATGGCAGGTTTACCATAGGAGGTGTGGAACATAGAAATGAAGGTAAGTATTATTATCGAGGCGCGATTATACTATGCACATAGGACACCGTACTTGGACAGACATGAGTAAAAGTATCCCAGTCATTACCCTGAAACAAGTCTCCTCTTTTCTTGGTTCGCGCCCCCGCGATAGCCATAAAGGACAGTTTGGCACAGTTATTGTGATCGGCGGTGCCACCGGCATGATCGGCGCGCCACTATTGGCGGCACGAGCGGCACTCAAAATGGGTGCCGGCTGCGTTCATGTAGAGTTTGTTGCTGATAATGCACCGGTTTTTGACCCTGTTCTGCCGGAATTGATGTTACGCAGTATGACAGCTGTGCATCAGAAATTTATACCTGGTGTACTGGCCATCGGTTGTGGCATGGGTACTTCAAGCACATCCTACAAACTGCTGTATGAAGCTTTAAAACATAAATCTCCCATAGTGATGGATGCCGATGCACTCAACTTGATCGCATATCATTCAGACTTGCAGGACGACCTGCGTGCGCGTGTGTATCCTTCTGTTATCACTCCTCACCCCGGTGAAGCGGCTCGCCTGCTTGGGTGTAGTAGCAATGAAGTACAGGCAGACAGAGTTTCATCCGTGCTGCAACTTTCGCAAAAATTCAAATGCAGCGTGCTTCTAAAGGGGGCAAACAGCCTTTGTGCAACACTGGATGGGAAGCTATACCTCAATCAGACTGGCAATTCCGGTATGAGTAGTGCTGGCATGGGCGATGTACTGACTGGCATGATCGCCGCTTTTGTCGCACAGGGACTTAATGTAGATAAAGCTATTTTGCTGGCAACATACCTTCATGGTGCTGCAGGGGATAAATTGGCATCACAAGGCGTTACTATCGGCATGACCGCATCCGACCTGACAGAATGGGCGCGCTGGCTGTTAAACCAATACCTTTCAACAAGGAAGCCATGAGTTTCCTATACCGTTACCTGATTGTCGCCATCGCATGTATCGCTATGTTACTTGGGCTGCAAATTCCAAATTTTGTCGATCAATATCAGAAACGGCTAGATGCTCATTTGCGTGAAGTAACAACGAATCTCCAACCTTTTCAGGACATTGCTAACAAATATTTGGCGGGCAATCTTGGCAAATTGATAGAAATGAACATCAATAGCGATGCGAACCCTTTACAAGAAGAGGGTTTGGCCATTGAAAAAATGGCTGAACGCAAGCTGCGCTTCGAAACTGAGATGACAGCATTACAAACAAATCTGGCCATGAAGATACTGCATATCTGGCTGAACGGTGATCAAGAAATACTTGAGGAAGCCAAGTCGCACTACAGTTATGCTGTTCCAATTGATCAGAATGCTCTCGTGGTCGGAGCTGTAACGGCAATCATTATTCTTGTCATGGCAGAAATTCTATTTGCTTTAGTACATTTTATCGGTATAAAAATTTTTTCTCGGCTGAGACGCCCTCATACTTCCACATGAGTTTTTCCATTGATATTTCAGAAGAAGCCGGCGTGCGATATCTACATTTTGGATCTGCCTGGGTTCAGGGTGCAATGCGCATTGCTCGTCCCTGGAACCTTGAGCTGGAATACACACGCGAAATGATGGCTTGCCTGTTGTTGCGCGATGATACGAGTTGGCCACGAAAAATCCTGCTCATTGGGTTGGGTGCGGCATCATTGACAAAGTTTTTGTACATAAACTTTCCATTAGTGCATCTCACCATTGTGGAGATTGAACCGGACGTAGTTGCCGCTGCCAGACAGTTTTTTAAACTACCTGAAGATAGCAAACGTATCCACATGGTAATTGGTGACGGTGCGGAATTTGTGCACGGCACTGACAAAAAGTTCGACCTGATATTGGTCGACGGATTCAACGAGCATGCACATCCCGGCCAATTGAACACACTAACTTTTTATCAGGCATGCCGTTGCCGATTGAACAACAAAGGTTTGCTGGCAGTTAATCTGCTTGGGCTTAGCAGAGGTGTGCTGGGTGGATTTGCACATATCAGTACCGCTTTTGCTGATCGTGCGCTGATGTTTCCCTCATGCGAAAGCGGTAACACAATTGCATTCGCGGCTGAGGGTGAACCCATTGAAATATCTTTGGATGATCTTAAAGAAAATGCTCTGGTGCTAAAAAAGGAAGTCGGACTAAACTTGTTGCCAACACTGGCGCGCCTCACTCAAGCCAAGACCTGCCTGAACAGCAAGCTGATTTTGTGAATACACATCTTAATTCCAATTCTGCTTCGTTGGATACAATCAATTCGATCGAGCTGTCAGCATGATATCGGTCCCTTCATGCGACTTTATACAAAAAAACAAAAAAGACGGAATTAAACAACCCCGCCCTTTGCATTATCCACAATGCGTCAGCCAGACCGGCTTCACCCTTTTCTTCGCAACGACATCCGATCCATCAGGCCATCTTTCATAATGAATTGATGTTTGATTGCCCCCAGCAGATGTACTACCACAACTACGATCAACACTGTCACCAATGTTTCATGAACTTCATGGGCAACCACTCCCTCGAATTTTTTGGGTAGCAAAGTTGCATCGCCGGCCAGTAGTGCTTTGCTGACATCACTGGTAAGTATCTGCATCACGCCACTTATCGGCAACAATATCAGGAGTGTATAGAGAAGATGGTGGATACCCTTTGCCATTTTATCCATTGGCGTATCACCGGATATCGGTGGAGTGCCGTCTTTAATGCGAAAGAACAAGCGCGCAATGGTCAACAGCAATATCGTACTGCCGACAGCGGCGTGTATCAGATAGCCGGTAATCGTTGCGCCGTCTTCATGCCTTGCATCATGAACGGATTCACCTATAAACCAAGCTAGAATGAGTAAAATCAAAGTTAACCAATGAATAATTACCATGCGTTTGCTGTATTGCGTCATTGCATCACTCCAAAATAATTGTCAATTGTAGATATAATTGCTTCAGGTAAATTCAGAACCTGATAAATCAAACGTAGAATTTACCCTAAACGTGAATTTCTTGCTGTCTTTTTTGATGATTCCAAGTTGAACGTCACGGCATACGAAATTTCCCACTTTTGCCAATAACAAAGATGTAAGTGCGACAATAAGCCTTTATGCTTGGCATAAAGCGGGATATCGGGATATTATCTGTAACGTGTACTGTATAAAAAAACAAAATTGAATATCGTAACGGAATACCACGAATAGAATGTGGATCGTTTATATGTTCTTGTTGTAACGGTGACGCCATGATGACGCTGGAGAATAATGAGCTTTCTATTGCACAGGCAGATTTGCGCGATTTAAAGCGCACCATTCTGGCTCTGAGGTTGGAGCTTGAGGATGCTCACGCACAGACTGATGTGCTGCTACGCAAAGCTGACCTGGCTTTCGGTGCAGAAGCAGCGCAACTGAAAAAAACCATTGCAGCGTTACGTGACGAGTTAGAGCAGTCATTCGCAGACAGGGAAATATTGGTGCAACAAACCATTACTTCAAGTCATAACGATATAAGCCAGTTAAAAGCTACAATTTCTTCGTTACGCAACGCCCTTGAGGATGCTCAAATAGATAAGGACACCAGCATAAAGCGTGCATTGAGCAGCTCGAGCGCGGAAATCGCGCAATTACATGAAACCATTCGTACACTTCGCGCGCAATTGGAAGCATGACATTCAACCTCCCTGCTGGAATCCAATACAACCATGAAGCAACCAAAATTAAAAATAAGCGCCGATAAAAATCTTGCGGGCGCTGCTGAAATTAGTACGCGCCAACTCCACCATCTACGTAAAATCGAATTATTGCTTGAAGTCTCTCGCAAAATGGCGGCTTACGATACGCTGGACGGAGTACTCAACGCGTTAGTTGAAATGACGACTGCCCAACTTGGCACCGAACGCGGATCATTATTCCTCAACGATCCTGAAACTAATGAGCTTTATTCTCGTATTGCCCAAGGAAGCATAAAACGTGAAATTCGCATGCTTAACACTCTGGGTGTCGCTGGACACGTGTTTACCAGCGGCGAACCGCTGATTATTCATGACACTTATTCTGACCCGCGATTTAATCGTTCCATCGACGAGCAGACTGGGTTTGTTACGAAAAACGTAATTTGCGTACCAATAAGGACAGTTTCAGGAACGATCATCGGTGTAGTACAAAGCCTCAACAAAACAAAAGGGAAGTTCACAAAAAGCGATCTTGAATTGCTTGAATCGATGATAAGCCAAGGAACGCTTGCCCTTCAAAGCGCCCAATTCATTGAACGCATGAAGGCTCACCACAAACACGAGATGGAATTCATCGACGTTGTTTCCGAAGTCACCGCTGAAATCAAGTTGGGATCACTTTTGCAAAGGGTCATGGGTGAAGCAACACGTATGCTGAATGCTGAACGTTCGACATTGTTTCTCAATGACGACAAGACCAATGAATTGTGGTCGGAGGTAGGACAGGGGCTTGAGTCGATGCAGATCCGCCTGCCTAACCACCTTGGGATTGCCGGTGCGGTGTTTACCTCAGGAAAATCCATCAACATCCCTTATGCCTATGCAGATCTTCGATTTAATCCGGAATTTGACAAAAAAACCGGGTTTTTCACCCGTTCAATACTGTGCGTTCCCATCATAAATAAGCATGGCAAGACAATAGGAGCGACCCAAGTACTGAATCGCCGTGGCGGCCCTTTTACCAGTGATGACGAATCCAGATTACGAGCCTTCACGGCACAAATCTCCATTGCCTTGGAGAACGCAAAGTTGTTTGCCGATGTGCAGGCAATGAAAAATTACAATGATGCCATGCTTGAATCAATGTCGAATGGACTGATCACGCTGGACGAAAATGAGTGCATTGCAACTTGCAATGCGGCAGGACTGCGTATTCTGAGGGTTTCTCTGGAGAATGTGTTGCAAAAACCAGTATCCGAGTTTTTTATCGGCGAAAACTCATGGGTGCTGGAAAAACTAAAGCTGGTATCTGAAAGTGGATTGCAACAGACTTCGATTGATGCGCCGCTTGTAGTCGAGGGGGATACCCTGTCGGTAAACCTTACCGTTCAACCACTGCTCAATATTGACCAGAAGCGGATTGGATCGATGTTCGTAATTGAAGATATCAGTAGCGAGAAGCGCATGAAATCGACCATGGCACGCTATATGGATCCGGGTATCGCAGATCGTCTGGTTGCCACTGGCGCCGAATTGTTAGGCGGGCAGAACGTGGAGGCGACAGTACTATTCTCTGACATACGTGGTTTTACCACACTTACAGAACAGCTTGGAGCACAAGGCACAGTAACTTTGCTCAACGAGTACTTTACGCTGATGGTGGACTGTATACAATTCGAAGAAGGCATGCTGGACAAGTTCATCGGCGATGCCATCATGGCGGCATTTGGTATTCCGGTCGCACATGAGGATGATGCAGACCGTGCCGTGCGCGCGTCCATCGCAATGATTAAGACGCTTGATAAATGGAATCATCAACGTATCAGTGAAGGCAAACTGCCCGTTAATATCGGCATTGGCCTGAACACTGATACCGTGGTATCTGGCAACATAGGTTCAAGCAAGCGCATGGATTACACAATAATAGGTGATGGTGTAAATCTGGCATCCCGTCTGGAATCGGCCTGCAAACAATATGGGGCAAAAATACTGGTAAGCGAATTTACCGTACGAAAATTGAATGGGACTTACCGAAAAAGGGAAATTGATCTGGTCATCGTAAAAGGCAAGACAAAACCTGTATCCGTGTACGAAATTCTCGCTTTCCACAACGAGGAAAGCTTTCCCCACATTGCCGAAGTACAGGGATTATTTAAAGAAGGTTTGTCCAGCTATCGTAGTCGTCACTGGGATCAAGCAATTAAATTGTTCAAGCAGGCTGTTGAACTCAATCCAAACGATAGGCCGAGCCACCTCTATATCGAGCGCGCTCAACATTTAAAGGAAAATCCGCCTCCAGAAGATTGGGCAGGTGTATGGATAATGGATTCGAAGTAGGAAATACAACACAAGGACGACTATTATAATGACCAAATTATTACGACTATCTTTTGTTTTGTACTGTAGTATATTTGTTGCTAATGCGGAGGCCAAAACATATAAATGCGCCAATGGAAAAAAAATTACCTACGCGAACGTACCTTGCGAAGATATGGGTTTGAAATCCGTTGGCCCGGTCAAAAACTTGGTAACTGTTTTACCAGCAATCCCGGTCGCAGAAAAATCAGCTGGGGAAAACAAGGTATCCAATAGCGAATCGAATATTACTGAGCCAGTAGTCGATGACGAAACAGGAGAAAAAATCGCCCCTCGGGGAAATACCATCAAACCTGTTAGTCCTTTGGTGAATAAATTACTGGATATGTGACTCAGCCTCAAATAAACCATAATCGCAATATACGACGGCGGGTAACACATTCAGGAAATTGCTTTTTCTATTCGCTTGATTGCGTTTTGCAAATTAGTCATGGATGTGGCGAACGAGAGCCGCATATAACCTTCGCTGCCAAATGCTGACCCAGGTACAACGGCTACCCCTGCTTGCACCAGTAAATATTCAGCCAATGCAATGTCAGTTGCCTCTGAAATAAGGCCTTTTTTATGCAGGGTAGCGATAGCCATACGCGCGTCGGGAAAGGCATAAAAGGCACCCCCTGCCATAATGCATTTCAGGCCGGGAATTTTGTTCAGTGCGTTAACCACAAATAAATGTCTTTCACGAAATGCTTTGAGCATAGGCGTAATGCAATCTTGGTTACCGTTTAAAGCGGCTTCTGCCGCCACCTGTGAAATGGATGTCGGGTTTGAAGTACTCTGCGATTGGACGTTTTCCATAACAGTGATGATATCTTCAGGTCCGGCCGCATAGCCGATTCGCCATCCAGTCATCGCATACGCCTTGGATACTCCATTCAGCACCATAGTACGAGGGTACAAGTCAGGACATGCATTCAAAATATTAACGAATTTTGCATCGGTCAATGCGATGTGTTCATACATATCGTCTGTGGCGACTAGTATATCCGGATACTTGCGTATAACTTTGCCCAAAGCTTGTAAATCCTCAAGTGTGTAAACTGCACCGGAAGGATTGCTTGGACTATTGATGACCACCATGCGTGTTTTGTGGGTGATCGACTGTTCCAGTTGAGTTGGTGTCATCTTGAAACCCTGCTCAATGCCGGCCTGCACAATCACCGGTTTACCCTCTGCAATAATGACGATATCGGGATAGGATACCCAATATGGCGCGGGAATGATCACTTCATCACCTGGATTTATCACTGCCAGCGCAAGATTAAAAAAGCTTTGCTTCCCGCCACATGAAACCAGTATCTGTTTGGATGTATATTCCAGCCCGTTGTCACGTTTGAACTTGGCGATGATCGCAGCTTTAAGCGACGGCGTACCGCCGACAGGAGTGTACTTTGTAAAACCTTTACTGATTGCCGCAATACCGGCATCTTTAATGTGCTGAGGCGTATCAAAATCAGGTTCACCTGCCCCTAGTCCGATAATGTCTTTCCCTTCCGATTTCAGCTTTGCCGCGCGTGCAGTAACTGCAAGAGTGGGGGACGGCTTGATAGCCTGTACGCGGGTAGAAAGAAACACGATATTTCCTTGAGCATTAAGCAGTGGAGCGAATTATACCTGCATGTCGGAAAGAGTGAACTAGGAACAGGTATCTAGCCAAGTAACTTCCTTTTGAGAAGCTACCACGTGCTATGGCATAAACAAGTGTACAGAAATATTCTCTGTTAGCCATATTGATTAATCTTCCCCCTGCTCTTGCATACGAGTTTTCCGGTAATGCCTCAGCAACCAATAGCCGACCATGCTCAGCAGAACTATCGCTAGTGCTATTAGTCCGTAAAGGTTATAGGCACTTGCGTACAGCAATGAATCTATAAAGGAAACCTCCCCCTTTTCGCCAGTGGAATATTTCTTTCCTGAAGACATGGTAGTCAGATCGTAATCAGGCACGTTAAGCTTGATCAGGGCCATATCTCCTGTTATTCGCGCCAATATGCCTGATTCCAGTAATGCATCCCCAAGTGTCAGCAGGTCATTATCTGTCTGTGCCGTGGCCAACACCACAGAGCGGCCTTTTTGGTACGCAGACTCGAACTCCATCAATACGCCACTACCTTCTCCCAGTCCGCTTTTTTGTTTACTGAGCGAGATTGAAGTTTCGCTATCCCATCCGCGACTTACCGGGTAAAGCACATTTGAGATTCCATCCGTTTGCATCGGAGCCCTGTCCATGATGTTTTTTGGTATGTCAGACACCTTGCCGATAACCAGCATATCTCCCTTCCAGTTTGTTGGCTCACTGAAAACTATCTGTGTACCAAACAGGGGAAAGCCATTTCTTTGTGTAATCATGCCTATCAGGTTAAATGCAGTATCGATTGATGCACTGTCATGTTTAGGTAGGTAGACCATGGTCTCATAACCGTCAGGCCAACGGGTAAACGGAAATCCATTTAGAGCAAACAATTCAAGTTTTGGCATCTCGACAAAATGCGGCATCGGTGGAAAATACATTGTCGAATTTTCAAAGATTGTCACGAACAGTCCATTGGTATTGACTGCATCGCATACATGCCGCTGTACGTTCATATATGGATTGAATTTGATGATATTCGTGCCAGGCTGGAACAAATAGGTCGGCAATTCGAGCTCATAGCCCTCGATATAATTGCCGTCCATGTTATCCAGATGAATGTCGCGCACTTGCTTGTCGTTTACGGACAGGCTGAGTGTAGAATCCTGCCGCATACCAGCACCATAGGCGAAGTTAAGGACAAGCTTTGCATACTGATTCTGTTTTATCAGGAAATCCGGTGGCAGCCGAAAAGTAAGTTCAGAACCTCCGCCAACATACCCCTTCTTGCTGGGCTTTCCACTGAAGCCATAGAACGAATAAGTCGGCATATTTAACGATTTAAAATCATAGACTTTGTCTGATGCAAGCACCTCTCTACCACTGTACATCGAAATGTCCGGCATGCTGAATTCGAAGGCATGCAATTCGTCCGTCCCGGGGTAAGGCAAGGACATATTGGCAAATGTCTGTGCCGCAATCTTGAGCGGTTTTTCACTTTTTCCTGCCAATACAATCAGTGCATGCCTGTTATCAACATCTTCTCCAATCTTGCTGCCTGGTAGATGGTATATCTTGACAATCCCGCCATCAGATGGGGAAAGTGCAATACCGTGGCGAACAAGCACATCGCTGGCAAACTTGGTTGAGCCAACAAGTACGTTATCCATTCCCGACTTGATATCTCCGGAGTGTGAAAATTTAACCTTGCGGTAATCAAAATTCCGGGCAATACCGGAGGCAACAATTCCGGCCATAGTCACAGATTCCGGCGTACCGTCATCGATTACCAGATTGACCTGAGCCTCTGGAAATTGCTTCGGGTCAAAAAGCCATTCCGATGCCTCCCCCAGCTTTAAAGGCAAAGGTTTCAGATCGTATTCGATCTGCACAAATGAATCTCGCACGCTAATGCTGGTCCACAGGTCAGGCGAGCAAGGCTGCTCGCATTGTGACTCCATGTAATGCTGTGCAACCTGGAAAGTAATGGTGTTATAGCCGGGTTCAAGATAGGTTATCGGAAGAGGTATATCGACAGTTACATTGGGCGCCAGAGAATTCAATTTCATTTGCGTGACCAACTCACCGTTGAACTTGATGACCATCTGTGAAATTTCAGTGATCATGTTGTTTGACACCGTGTAATGCAGAGCAAGATTGATCTTGCTCACATTCCAGCGTTCTGGAATCGGAATGGAGAGATTCTGCCCTCCGCTGACACAGCGCATGTCCAACGCGTTGGCCGAGGTAAATTCCTGTAGCGGTAGCCTGATAGATTCAGCTTGAGCAGTTAAATTCAGCAGGACAATCGTAAATAACAGTGTAAGAATTTTATTCATAGTGATTTCCTTTTGGATATTTCTTCGCGATATGTAGGATTCAGGAACAGGATAGCAAGAGCCTGAAGGAATAAAGTTAATGCGCCAGCAAATCTGCGCGATATTGTAGTGGCAAGATTTGTTGTGCTGCCTCTAGGTGCCGCCAAACCTCCTGTGTGTTTCAACACGTATTGCAGCATGCTAAGGCTGCTGCCATAGACAAATTTGACTATCCTAGGGTAGGAATACACATCCACAATAAATTCAGCCCCAAAAAGGACTTTTTGATCGCGTCTGATCGTGCGCTGGATTACACAGGCAAACTGATGACTTTTCCCATCTTTTCCTGTGGCCCAGATGGTGGCATGTTCTCGTTCTCTGATCGCGAATGGAAGTTTGGAAACAACACCGATACCATTCAGAGAAATATCTGTTACCTCACCCAGCAGAGTCGCATCCAGGCGAGGGAAATATATCGTTGCAGTGCCGCTGGAATTTAAACGCTGAAGTTTGCGTGCCCGTTTGCTATCCAGCTTTTGAACCAATGAAGCCAATGCAAAGTAAAAGTAATACACGAACCAACTGGTCATAGCCAGTAGCTTGTCACGCGCGACATGTGTGGTAGTTAGCCGGATTGCAAATTTCCACAGCAGCCAAAGCGAATGGATAAATAATGGGATAATCCCACGAACAAAACCCAGAAAGCCAGTTTTCATGAAATACAACAACATGAGATACGTACCTCTTGATGCAGATTTTTGATCCCAATTGTCCTGCCAGCGTTGGCTATCGCCGAAAACATAGCTGACAACATCGGTATAGGAAACCCTATCTGAAATAAATTCGCTTCCGCAAAAGTATTTACCATTTCGATTTACAGCACGGTGCAACCGATTTTCAAAATGGTAAGTACGGCCAAAACTATCCTTGACCTCCACTGCCACTTGCTCCATTTCACGCGGTAAAAAAGGTAGCTCTAATTCAAAACCAATACCGGTCAGAGAGACATCTCGCACTTCTCCAGTGTAGGACTTACCTATGCGTGGAAAATGAGCGGTGACAGTCCCACTGGCGCCTATACGATAGAATTTGCGTATCTGCCTGCGCTCCCAAAACGCGCCCAGAGAAACTACCGATAGATACAAATTATAAAAACTCCATATGACGGTGACCATAATAACGTCACGCAATAGTGGTTCTGAAAACCATTTGTATCCGGCCAAAATTACCGCTGTCACATTGATTGCAATCACCAAAAAAAAGGGGGTGGCTAACGGACTAAGATAATTCCTTCCATTGGTCAATCCCTTGGGAGTTACTTTAAACGAAGGTTTCCATGGATTAATCAACACGGAAAGAACTGCAGGAATAAGAAACAAAGACTGTACGCTCTCATAAATTTCCGAAAAGAACGGTTGACGCGATCCAGCATAGAAAAAATCCATTATCAGGTAAATACTGAGTACATAGGGCAATGTAAAAGCGACTATTTGCATCCAAGAAGCATGGTAAATATTCCAGCCGAGAATCAGGTACATCGCGGGCGCGATGAAATAAATAAAGCGCGGAAAACCAAACAGCCAGAAAAAACTGGAGTTGAAATAGGCAAGCTTTTGCGGAATTGATAATCCCTTTGTTTTCAGCGGGTTGTTAAGCATTACCAGTTGAACCATTCCCTGTGCCCAGCGCGAACGTTGAATCACGTAGTCATCATAGGATTCTGGGGAAAGTCCGCATACCATGGGGCGATTGATGTATATGCTGTTGTAGCCAAGGGCATGCAATTGAAACGCCGTTTCGGCATCTTCGGTTATCGTGGTACCACAAATACCCCCCACTTTCATCAAGAATTTACGCCGCAGCAGTGCGGCCGAACCACAAAAGTAACTGGCATTCCAAAAATCCAGTGCTGGGTGAATGCGGCGGTAAAACATGTCACTCTCACTGGATGGGTTGGCTCTACCCTCCAGATTTTTTTCGACGGGAGTCGGATTGATAAAAAAATGGGGAGTCTGAACCAGAAATAAGTTTGAATCAGCAATGAAATGTCCTACAGTATTTTTCAGAATGTCCTTGGTCGGGACATGATCACAATCAAGAAATAGTACTATCTCACCGTCACTGTACTGCAGTGCATGATTGATGTTGCCTGCCTTGGCCTGCTGGTTGGTTTCACGCGTCAAGTAACTAATCCCGAGATTGGTTGCCATATCCCTCAGGCGATAATGTCGCTTCCAAGCTTCCATACCGTTTTCCGGGTGATTGCGTTTGGCTTGGGTACTGCCATCGTCGAGAATGTATATCCGTAACTTTTCTTTAGGGTATTCAATCAGGGTTGCCGCGGTGGCTGTTATCCGAATGATGTCATCCGGCTCGTTATAGGTTGGGATAAATATATCCACTGTAGGCAGTTTTTCGGTATCGGCTGGCAAAGGCACAACCTTGCTCTCCATCGGCCATACATTGACGAACATCCCCAGAAAATAAATAATCAACCCGTAAACCTCGGCCAGATAAAGCAATGACATCCCAATGAAATCGCCCGGCCCGGTGTACATCAAGGTTTCAAATGTGCGCCACTGAATGTAACGCAACGCCAGAAACGCGGCAATAACTAGAATCAGCAGGCGCAATGGCTGATGTCTGGTTATCTTGAATTTGTACATCAGCAAAATGGCAAAAAAACAACCCCAGCCGAGATACATTTGCTTGGCGGTATCAAAATACGCCGAGGTGAATTTTAGGAAGTAAAATATAATAGCGATCAGTAGTGCGCCTGCCATGACAATTTGCCATTCCCTGTTTCTGCTTGCAGTCCTATCCCCATTCTTCATTGTGGCTTACCGCTGTGTTTCCTGAGCGCCGGTACCGGTAGAGTTAATTGATTCACTTATCGACCGACGACTTTCGGTTTGCTGCGTCGAACCGAAATATTTCGAACCGAGAGTCAGCAGGAATACAATACCAATCAGAATGCTCACCCCCAAAACAATTTTGATACCTGACGATCTAATCGGAACATTGGCTTCCTGCCTGGGTAAAGTGCCTTTACCTTGTATATCGAGTTCAATTTCCAGAGGGTTCCAGAAAGCCTTATAGGCGTTATAAGGTTCTTTTTTACCCTTGAGGTTGACCTGCTTTACAAATCGGCAGTAAATTTCGGATTTGTCAGACATTGCATTGTAGGTATCTTCCGACATCAGGATGCCCCCACCATCTGCGGAAGATTCAAAGCGAGATGCAGTATTCACCACATCACCGTATATATCTTTTTCCTCTACCACACACTTTCCGGAATGCAAGCCGATGCGCATCAAAACCGGAAACTTGAACTTTTTTGATACATTCAGCAAGTCCATCTCCTTTTGGATTCTTGCTGCGGCACGCACAGCGTCCTGGGCATTCTCGAAATACGACAAGCTGCCATCGCCTATTGATTTAATATAGACTCCGTTATTTTCTTTGATGGCTGGTAGCAAAATGTCACTTTGCGATTTGATCAACATGCGACTGACAATATCACCTTCATTTTCGGCAATCGTCGTCGATCCCTTCAAATCTGTGAACATCACCGTAATAAACTTGTTGAACTTGTCCGCAAACATCGAATCAAGTTTTTCGCGTTCGGCAAGATACTTATCCATATCATTATCGTCATCATTACTTTTGCCGGCGGTAACGATGGTTTTATCTGCAACTTGAGAAGTGCCACCGGTTGAAAGAATGGTCTTTTCGAAAACCTGTTGGGCGCCATTGGAAGTCACGATAGTTTTATCATCCGATTCGACTGGAACAATAATGGTTTTTTCGTCTCCTTGGCTGACATTCGACAGGGGTGCGGAACCCGTCGCAAGAAAGCGTTTGAGATCGTCTGCAAACTCGCTGGCACGGGAATAACGCTGTTCTGGTTTTTTGGCCAATGCCTTATTGATAACTTGATCTAGGAACGGCGGCAAATTGGCGTTCAGTGTAGAGGGGGGGGCGTGATTCTCATTTACAATTTTCTGTTGTATTGTAAATACGCCCTCGCCGGTAAAAGGTTTTTTCCAGGTCAGCAACTGGTAGAGGACAACACCGGCTGCGAAAATGTCCGACCTTGGACTAACTGCAGTACCAAGTATTTGTTCAGGGGACATATACCCCGGCGTGCCAACCATAGTCCCAGCTTGTGTACCTTCCTGATTATCCAGCATCTTGACCACGCCGAAGTCTGTCAGCTTCGACCTACCCAACTGATCTATCATGATGTTTGCCGGCTTGATATCACGGTGTACAATGCCTTGAGAGTGAGCATAATCCAATGCGCCCAGCAACTCGATCATCAATCCCAATGACTTCTGAAGCGAGAATTGCACTCCTCCGTCGAGATGCTCCTTGAGTTCATGTCCCTGTATGAACTCCATCACGAAGTAGGCAACATCGCCTTCTTCACCGAAATCATATACTGTCACTATATTCGGATGGTTTAGTCTAGCGACCGCCTGAGCTTCGCGCATGAACCTTTCGGAATAGTCCGCTGCCTGATCTGCATCAACCATCGCGCTTTTTATGATGGTCTTGATTGCAACACGACGGTGAAGTTTGCTGTCGTGCGCCTCATAGACTACGCCCATCGCGCCGCTCCCCAGAACGCGTACTATTTCATAACGGCCCAGTTGCTTCAATTCGTCCATGACTCCCCTTACCTGATGTTCGCCTGCTATCTCTACTTTGCGACAGCTTTATCAAAACCAGTACAAAAATGTTACATAAACTTCCTTTACACGATGCAGCTTACCTGGTTTTTCCGGCAATCATGATTTGATTACGTTAGAACTCATGCATATTGTATCGTTAGATGAAGGGATACGGGTATAACATCATCCAATCACCAAAACGCCCCCTTCTCCGCAACGCCTGAACCATAAAATTGCAAATCATACCGCATAAAGAATCAAAAATCGGTGTAATCAACCCATTCGGATGCACCCTGCCGAAGGTAATACCTCCCCTTATATCCAGCCATCACCACACCTTCATTTTGTGACACGAACGGGGTAACCGGCAGGTTAACAACATAGTCGGATGCCTTAAAGCCGCCACTATTATTGTACGGTGATTTTTCCAAAAGACGGGATATAACGTAAGATATAGCCAAATAACTGCTGGGTTTGTCTACCTTCACAGCATCCCCGATGCGTTTGACTTCGGTACCAATAATCTTGATTCCAACCGGCACCAAAGTAATTGAAGGGGTAGGTATCTCCCGCAAACCAGCAATCTGCATCTTATCCCCACGTAAAGCTGCACCATGTTCCGGAACGATTGCTATTACGGCATTCTGCCCGGATTTTTCAAGGCGTTGCATGAATCCATATAGATCGTCCAAAAGTTTGGTCAAACGTATTTTAAAATTCTCCCGGCTATTCAAGCTTGCATTAACTCCATCCAGATGGTTACCGTCATGCAAACTTACCGTGTTGTAATACATTGCCACCCGCGAACTGGTTGATTGTTGACGTGCTTCCAGCCAACGACTCAGAACGGAAATATCTTCATAGATGGGAGTATCGTCAAATGCATGCTGGTTGACGGCCACACCGCTGAGAGAAAATGGTGAGAGGTTGAGTTGACCCTGCGCTTGCACAAGTTTCAAAAAATTATCGAAGTGGCCATCGTGATTCAACACTAGGCCGGGTTCAAATCCGCTGCGCTTGAGGCTATCCATCAAATAACATTTCTGAGGAGCAGTTGAATAGAGAGCCGCGTGGGTAGGCTGGCCACATGTTGCACGTTGAATTCGGATTGCGGCTGGGCCACTGTAGGTTGAGGCCGAGTTAAAGCGCGTCAACAGAATATCAAAGTTTCGCCACAACGGATGATTGTCCAATCCTGTGACTTTCAAATCGTCCCATGACAGCGAACAAACATGCACGAAAATCACGTCGAATGGCACATCTCCCGATTTAGGTGCGGAAAAAGAAACTGAGCGTAACGACTCCTGTTTATAGAATCGCTGCAATACAGTATCCATATCCGGAACCGAACCTTCGGTATAACTATTCACGGCTAATGTGCTGCTTTGCGCGGGTTGCTTTAAATGTTCAGTACCAGCTAAATTAGTTGGTTCTGATGCTATTTGTTCGCCTGGTATCGACTGATTCGATGGCAGATGCTGTGAGGCTTGCTCATACCAGTCGGCTTCGTTATCACCAATTTTTTGGTGGTCAATAATGATATGCGAGCCGATTCCCTGAAAATGTGGCGTAATCGTCATAGATATCATCACAACAATTACAGCCGTATCCAGCCGTATCCATCGGGACAATATCCAATATATGGCTCCTGTGACGAACAGCATTGCAACAACCGGAAGACTAATAAAACGACCCACCAATTCAAATAGGTAGGCTGCGCTGAAACTGGAGACCAGTGAAGCCTGTGAAAGCACCCGGTCAAAAGCAGGTAACCAAGAGTCGTAATACAACAATATGACGGCAAGTAATACAGTCGCCACTTGTTTCAACTTGCGACCCACCGCATGTTCTACATTTATTAGTATAAATGCCGCAAAGACAAGGTTTTCCCATGTATGGAATCCAATCAGGTTCAGCCAGTACAGGATCAGTTTAATAACAAAATAGAAGCTCCATAAGCCGAGGGAATACTGGGCAAAACGCAGCAAGCTATCCTGTACTGTTTTATCACCTTTTATCTCCGAAGTTTGATTCATAAGCACCATTTCTTTATGAATAAAATGCCAAGCATTCTCGCATATTTAGCTGCACTATATGAAGCCACCAGACACATATCGGTAAATTCGGGTATCAGGCTATAATTTAACTAAAATGACAATAGGCGATATTGAATTCCGCCTGTAAATGGAACAGCCACGCGGGGGAGAAATTTTGTTTCACAACTCCATCAACAAATCAATTATCTTTTTATTTTCCGGATTTTTGTTGTTTGCACTTCATGCAATTTCAGCTCCTGTGGATGCGATCAGGGAGAAATGCGAAATCTGGCCGGACTGGAACAATTTCAAAAAAACATTCATCAGTGATGAAGGCCGCGTAGTCGACCACTCTGTAGCGCAAGGAATTACCACTTCCGAGGGGCAATCCTATGCGCTGATGTTTGCTCTAATTGCCAATGATCGTGTTTCGTTCGATCAGATATTACGCTGGACAGAAAATAATCTAGCCTATGGTGACCTGACAGCAAATCTTCCGGCTTGGAAATGGGGCAAGCGTACGGATGACAGCTGGGGGGTGATAGATGACAATGCTGCCAGCGATGCCGATCTCTGGATTGCCTATGTGCTAAACGAAGCCGGACAACAATGGAAGATTCCAAGATATACCGCGCTGTCCGAATTGCTGGCCTCTCGTATTCTGCGGGAAGAAACTACATTCATCCCAGACCTTGGCCTCGTGTTATTGCCTGGACCAAAGGGTTTCCAACTTAGCGACACGGCATGGAGGCTTAATCCAAGCTATATGCCCATACAGATATTTCGCCGCTTTGCAACTATCTACCCGAAATCTGACTGGCAAAAATTGATAGAATCATCCATAGCCGTCATCACTGAATCAGCACCGCATGGTTTCGTACCTGAATGGGTCGACTATCATGTCGGCAAGGGGTTTCAGGCGGATATTGACCCAGCGCTTATGGGAGTAGGGTTTAATGCCATCCGTGTCTATCTATGGGCCGGAATGCTGGACAAGCACGATGCTGTACATCGTACCCTTCTAAAACATCTGGTGCCAATGGGAAGCTATGTGGGCAACAATGGTACCCCCGGAGAAAATACTTCAGCTGGGTTCTCTTCCGCACTGCTTCCTTTCCTGAAAGCTGTTTCGATGAGCAATTCACTACATTTACAGCGCAAGCGTATCATCGCACTGGCACCATTAAAGAGAACCGATAATTATTATGATCAAGTGTTAACCTTGTTTGGCTTGGGCTGGCTGGAGGGAAGATACAAATTCGACAGAAATGGACAATTTATTCCGAGGTGGAAATGCGAACAACATTAAGCTTACTCGCTACTGGTATTGTAATAAATATCGCATTGAATATTGGCCATGCTGCAACCCTTGCTCAGGAAAAACAGGGGCATATGTTGATTGACCGCGCCCAAATACAACGAGACCGAGGGCAACTCAACAAAGCAGAGAGCAGCTATCGGCAAGCACTGTCCATAGACCCGCTCAACGCAAAGGTAATAGCTGATCTTATAGATATATACCGCCAGCAGGGCAATGCTGCGAAAGCTCAGTTGATGATCGCACAATTGACGACAGCCCAGCGTATGGCTTTGGGTGATTCGCTCAAACATATTGAAGTAGCCCTTTTGCAGGATCAGGCAGCCATCAGACTGGCAAATGGACAGATAGACCAAGCAATCAAGTATCTTGAACAAGCTGTGCAAGTAGATACCGATAGTCCCGCTCTGCATTTAAAATTAGCCAACCTCTATGCAAGTCGTGTAGAACTCTCCAAAGGGCGGCTACTCCTTGAAGATTTCCTATCCAGACATCCGAATGATTCCGATGCGCTGTACGTGCTCGCATTATACCAGTCAGAGCGTGGGGACAACGGAAGCGCGCTGAAATATTTAAATATGATTGATGCGTCAAAGCGCACCCCTGACATTATCATGCTTCAGCAAAGACTGACGTTCAAAAATCTGGGGCAGGAAACAAAATCATTGGTTCAAGCAGGGAAAAAGGATGATGCATTCCATCTCTTACTCGAAATGGAGGCTTCCAGTGCAGGAAACAATGAACAATTACTTAAAATCGCTTTTGCATGGGCAATAATCGATGAAGTGTCTCGCGGTCGCACCCTGTTTGAAAAAATCCAATCCGCCAGCTCATCCCCACTGCAGTTTAACGGATTGGATAACGAAGCCAGAAGCGGTCTAGTCAAAATATTGAAAGCATCCGGCAAACACGAGCAAGCATTGCAGCAACTTGATGAGTGGGCAGCCTCACCAACCGCCAAGGATCTTCCGGTTGGCGCACATCTTGCCAATATGTATGCGGATCTTGGTGAGTACCCGCGTGCCAAAAAACAGATTGATGCTGTTCTTGCCGTATATCCCCAAGCCACCTACCTGCTAAACGATGCTTGGAAAATCGCGCATCGCACGGGAAATCTTGACGACGAAATCGATTACCTGAAAATTTTGGTCATCGCCGAACCGAACAATAACAAAAAACGGGACTATACCGAAAATCAGGGTAATCCTTCTATTGCCAAGGCACATGAATATGTACGCAACAACGAAAATGTCGGAATAGATGATTTCGGCAGTGAAAGAAAAATCCAGCGGGACTGGAAAGAAAAGAAACTGGCTGCGCTGATCGATCGGCGCTCACGCTGGATTTCCTCCTCCATGGACGTGCGCAATCGCACGGGATCAGCGGGTGTATCGGAATATCATTCCGTGGAAATACCTTTAGAGTATAAAACATCCTGGCATATCAACGACGAGATATTTTTTCGAACAGATTTGATCAAACTGAACGCCGGCAGCGTTGACCCGTTGAATACCGATTTTGGCGGCATGCTACTCTGCCAGTCTGGCTGCATACCGGAACCGTTAGAACAGGCAGCACAAGGGCTATCACTTACAGCAGGCTACCAGCGTAACGACTTCATTATGGATATAGGCATCACACCTCGCAATTTCCCAGTATCTAACACTGTTGGCGGGATGCAGTATAAGGGAGATCTTGGGCAATTCGGCTATTCTATCGAGTTTTCACGCAGACCTGTCACGGCAAGCTTCCTTTCCTTTGCGGGCACCAAAGATCCCTATTCGGGCAACACTTGGGGAGGTGTGGTAACAACGGGGGGAACCTTCGGCCTCAATCTCGACAGAGGTGAAACCTTTGGCTTCTGGTCGACACTCGGCCTGCATAACCTGACTGGGCGTAATGTTCAAACCAATCGGCATCTGCAATTTATGGCAGGAGAGCAGTGGCGCGTGGTCAACGATGCCAACCGCAGACTCGTTGTCAGCCTGACAGGCATGTACTGGGACTTTTCAGAAAATGCGGGCGAATATACTTTCGGGCACGGCGGATATTACAGCCCGCACAATTACCGTTCATTATCACTGCCCATTACCTATACTGCTCGCTCCCCTCGATTTTCATATATGGTGCGTGCCGCCGTTTCGGGCTCACGTTCGCAAACGCGTGAAGCGCCTTTTTACCCAACCGATAGCGTAATGCAGACCTTGGCAGGTGCATCGGCCTTCTATACGGCTAGTTCTGGCGGGGGTAGGGGTTATTCTCTGCAACTTGCGTTTGAGTACCAGTCCACCCCCAGACTTTTTGCAGGTGGCTTTTTAGGAATGGACCGCTCGGATTACTACGCACCCAATCGCGGGGTGTTGTACATTCGTTACTCTCTTGACCATCCGGGGGCGCAACCAGTATTCATGCCGCCCGAATCGATCAAGCCGAGTTCACAGTTATACTAGGTACCAATCCTTGTATGCTGATCCCATATTGACAAAGGGACATCCTCCATACAAATGGCACTGCAATTATATCGTTTTACGACAAGTTCAACTGGGCCTTAGATTTTCTTCCCGGCGATGCGGGAGGGATATACCCGGACACGCGGCAACGTATTCCCTCGATTTTATTTCCCTTTTCATACCTAATCGAACGACAGGTCATAACCTCTCCCTGTGCGGCAAGTTCGGATATATGGATACGCACATTTGCGAGTGAAATCCCGGTCGCACCGGCAATCTCTTTATCGAGTCGCTCGCCATTTTTTTTAAGGTACTGCAATATCTCTTTCATAGCTATATCCAATAAAAGTTAAGGATCGGGAAGGCATACGATAGTTTAACTGTACATTAAGCATCACGTGAGTGTAGCTACCTAATATTCATGCGGGCGCTACGTGTTCGCAGCAACGGGATTTGATGAAACCTTACGTACCAAAGAGCCAAGCGTCAACCCCTGCCCCAGTATTGACCAGATTACAATAACATAGGTTACGAACAGAATGATGTCTCGTTCCGTGGATGGAGGCAACGACAGAGCAAGCGCGATTGAAATACCGCCCCGTAGCCCTCCCCAAGTTAAGATTGGTACCGCTCCAGGGGAGAATGCCCTATGTTTTCTCATAATATTAACCGGCACCCAAACACTTACCAATCTTGCTAGCAAGGTAATAAGAATGGCAACAACCGCCAATCCCATATGGCTCCAATGAAAACTGAGCGCAATCATCTCAAGTCCAATCAATACAAACAGAACAGCGTTAAGAA
>Ga0224495_10000774_pt1 | contig 24330 bp, 31 predicted proteins | sample SF_Jul11_sed_USG_FD_168128 | JGI IMG/M metagenome (GOLD analysis project Ga0224495, IMG submission 168128) | Sediment microbial communities from San Francisco Bay, California, United States - SF_Jul11_sed_USGS_4_1 | ecosystem: Environmental > Aquatic > Marine > Sediment | place: USA: California...
TTTAAAGAAATCAGGCACGGCGTTATCGGCTGTCCCACAGGTTCTTGTTACAATGACCTAAAGACCAAACAAACTACCGTGCCTGCAACAACACAATACTGCTTTTTGAAGATATAAGACCACGGTTTTTTGTTCCGGTGATATGGCTATATCGCAATTGCTTTCTCAAACCGCCAACTGCTCGGCTGCAATGCCCAACGCTTGGGCGATCTTCTCGCGCGTGGCTTTTCTTACGGGTTCCTTGGCCTCTTGCTGCGCGTAGGCGCTTTGTGAAATGCCGAGGCGGCGCGCGACTTCTGTCTGTGTGAGACCGAGGTGTTCACGCCAGGCGCGGATGGGTGTCATATCTTTGTTGATGACTTTGTTGACCACGGCGTTCGGGATGGTTGGGGCGCTTTGCTTGGTCAGGCTCAGGTATTCCGGGTAGGGAATCACGACGAAGGCGGGTTTGCCTTTCGCGTCTTTCAGTATCTGGATGTTAGTAGGTGCGTTCATTTCGTTTCTCCACTTGCATGATGGTGACGATGATCGGGGTGCCGCTCTGGTCGATCTCGAATATCACCCGGTGGTCACCGATGCGTAACCGGTAGCCATCGCGTCCTTGCAGGCGTTTGATGTCTCCCGTGCAATCGGGCCAATGCGCGAGTTGCTGCACTTCGGCGAAGATGCCTTGTTGCTTGCGCTTATCGGCAATCTTGCGCAGTTGCCGTACCGCCTTGGCCGACCACTCGATGGTGTTCATGTGGTGAGTATAAGTAAATTATAAGTTTTGTAACAGGGGCGAAGCATCATTTAATTCCCACCCCCAACCAGGCATCCGAAGTCAGCTCGGTCGGCAATTCGGGCAATTTTTCTTTCAGGTAATCAAGCGCGAGGATTTCTTTCTCGCGCCACAGTGCTTCACCCATGACATTCGAATGTGGTTCGACATGCTCACCACGAACGGACATTATTGATTTTTTCAGCATCTGCAGCGGGGCGCTGCCCCTGACCATGAAGTCCCGGAAGTCGGCCAAGGGGGTGACGGACAAGGTCTTGGGGGCAGGTCTATATTCGTAGCGTGATTCATCACTCGGACAGTTTTTTTCGAATCCAGCTCGGATTGCGGCGGCAATCAAGCACAGCGAATACGATGGCTTCATCGTCAGCGACACGATAATAAATGGCGAAGGGAAAACGTTTGGAGAGTAGCCGGTGGTAGCCCAGCACGATGCGGTGCATTCCAGCAAAGTAGGCGAGTGAGTCAATGTCGGAGTAAAGCGTATCCAGGAAATAGGTGCCGAGGCCGTCGGCTTGTGCTTCGTAGAAGCGGTGGCCTGCTTCGAGATCGTTCTCTGCAGCGCCGAGGATTTTTATCCTCATGAGACGTTTTTCTTGATTCTTTCTTTTGCTTCTTCCCAGCTTGAAACGGTAACCTTGCCTGCATTCAGGGCGGCTTCGCGGTCAGTCAGAACGGCTTCATGCCAAGCCGGGGATCCCAGATTTTTTTCATCGCCAGCCATGTCCGCCCAGAGCGTTTCCATCAAATCCAGTTTCTGGGTGAAGGTAAGCTGTGAAATGGGAACGTCGATTCTGTTCATCATGTTTCCTTTCCTATGAAACCCTGCGAACTGATGCTTGGACACGGTGCTGTTCCATCAGGGCTAGTGCCTGCTTTTTGACTGCGGCGGATTGCACGGGTTTGCACCCTTCGATCCGCATCGAGGTCTGAACAGCTTGGGCGATTTTCCGGTTCAGGCTGGTGCTGACTTGCATCGTTTGCTCCCAAAGTAGACCCGCCAGTGCGGCGAGTTTTGTTGCTGAATATTGTATCAAATAATGCGGTGTATCTGCCTAATCCGTCACTTCACCCCTACTCCCAGCCACGCATCCGAGGTCAGCTCGGTCGGTAGCTCGGGCAAGTTTTCCTTCAGGTCATCGAGCGCGCGAGTAAAAGGAGCCAAGTCCCTTGAATTCGCCGATCGAGAGCGGATTGCTACCCATGCCATCCCCCCTTTTGTAGCGGGCTTAATCTTACGCGGGGGATTGCTCCGGTGCAGGAATATTGCGATCGTATGTATTCAATCCTGCGCGGGTGTGGTCAGAATCCCGATCCCGGTTGCTTCAGGAACTCGATCTCCTCGGCGGTGGATTGCCTGCCGAGGATGCTGTTCCTGTGCGGATAGCGGCCGAACCTTGCAATGATCGCTTTGTGCTTCAGTTCGAAATCGTAGCTGCTTTGGTTGCCATTGCCACGGAACAGTTCGGTGGCGATCTCATGGATCTGCAGCGACTCGCTGTGCATGAACGGCATGTAGAGGAAGCTGCGCTCGGTCTGGCTCAATGATTGGTCTGCGCCCACTGCAATGGCTTCCTGCGCCAGTGCCAGCGCGAGGGCATCCTGGGCAAAACACAGGGGAGAGTTCCGGTACATGTTGCGCGAAAATTGGTCGAGCACGATCACCTCCGCCAGCCTGCCGTGTGCATCCTTACGCCACTCGAACAGCTCGCACCGGGTTGCACGGTGATGGATATCCGAAAAACGCTCGGTGATCAGCCGGTCCAGATCTTCATCCTTTTTCCACCATTGCGACGGTTCGATTTCCTCGAACCAGAATTTCAAGATTTCACGGGCCATGTTTTTGCTCCCTCTCTTCAATCTCACCCCTGACAAGCACCAGATGTGAGCTATGTCGGCAACTCCGGCAAACTATTTTAGCGCGAGGATTTCCTTTGTGCGCCACAGTATTTACCTATCTTGCTCTTCAGCCTCTGTTGCGGGACGCTGCTCTTGACCATGAATTCCATGGCTACAGGCGGTGCTTACCGGTACAAGGCGAGGCGGGCGATGCAGATGTCGGCGCGCATCTCCCTGCCGATCGCGACGACACCGATCCGGCGCAGCTTGCTGGTATCCAGCGGCTGGTCGATGCGATGCGGCTTGAAGTCTGCAAAGGGCAGGCGCAGGGTCTGCCAGTGCGGTTGCGCCAGAAAGCTCACGCGGTAGGATTGCCAGACGATGCGGGTAGCGTCGGTGCGCAGGTGCAGGTTGTAGGTTTCCCCGTTGCCGTACACGTCGATCTCGATACCGGCATAGCTGCCCGCATCGAGCAGGCCGGATGCGTTCAGGTTGAGGCTGGCCTGCACGAAGCCGCCGTTGTTCTCCAGACTTACCTCGCCGGTAAGTTGCAGGCAGGCGCGGCCCTCGACCACTGTTGGCGCAAGGCTGCCGGACGAGACACCGCCCATCACGGTGTCACTGATCGCGCGCCAGCTTGCGCCGTTGGTGGCAGCCAGTGTGCCGCTGCTGCGGTCGTCGAGGATCATCGGTACGTCGCTCATTTGCCGGGTGGCGCTGCGTTCTGGTGGGTGACGCGGATCAGCCCTGACAGATCGAAACCGGCATCGCGCGCAATCTGCAGCAGCCGCTCCAGTTCTGCCTCGGGCAGTTCCGGTGTGCGCGAAAGTATCCAAAAATATTGATGCGACGGGCCCGCGATCATCGTCCAGCGATAGTCGGGGTCGAGTGCCATCACGTGATAGCCGCCGTAGAAAGGGCGGAAGAAGCTGACCTTGAGGCTGGCGATGTCGGGATTGCCGAGGAAATAGGCAATGCCGTTCGCTTCGCGCCACTCGCCTTTTTTAGTGTCGTAGCCGCGGTTGAGCACGTCGATGCCACCGTCCGGCCGGGTGCGGTAGTTGGCGGTGACATCGCTCAGGCCGCGCTCGAAGTTGTGGTCGAGACGCACGATCTCGTACCAAGTGCCGAGATAGCGCTCGACCTTGAAGCCGCTGACCGGCTTGACGCCTTCCGGCATGCCGGTGCATCCGGCGAGCAGGACGATGATGGCTAGTCCGATGAGGTGAGTGAGAGCGTTACGCATTGGCGATCCTCCGGTTTTGCTGCCCGCTTGCGCGCTCTGGTGTTTTGACGGCCTTGCAGGTGAGCTGGAATATTTCAGTGAAAAGTATACCGTTCTTGGGCAAATTTACTTTAGCACATTGCGCCGGCTGGCCGCCCAGCCGATCAGCGACAGGATCGCCAGCCCTGTGCCGATGAGCAGGATGCCCGCCACTTCGCCGGAGGTAAAATCTTCGCCCAGTGCCAGCCGCGCTGAAACGATCGCCACTACCGGCGTGCCGAGCACGGAGAGGCTGGCTTCCCATGCGGGGACGCGGTCGAGCAGGGTGATCCACAGCCACCAGCAAAACGCGGTGCTGCCCACGGACATGAAGGCGAGGATGCAGATGTAGGTTGCGGTCCAATCGGTGACGTGCTCGGGGACGACGACCGCGAGCACGATCAGCGGCACGGTGCCGATCAACATCTGCCAGGCGGTCAGCGAGAGCAGGTCGACCGGCTGCCGTTTGCGCAGGCGCTTGACGAGCACGGTGCCGACAGCCCAGCACAGCGCGGCCATCACGCCGAGGAATTTGCTGAACAGGCTGGTATGCATGTTCCACGGTTCGATGATCAGCAGCAGGCCGGTGAGGGTGCTGATCGCGGCCAGCCATTGCGTGCCGCGGATGCGTTCGCCGAGGATCGGCCATGCGAGCAGCAGCGTCCAGATGGGCATGGTGAAGATCAGCACCGCCGTCTTGCCGGGGCCGCCCTCCACCAGCGCCCAGGTCGATAAGGCCATGAAGCCGGTGACCTGCGCGAGGCCGATGGCGAGCGTGGCACCGGGTGCGACCAGTTTGAGCGGCCTGCGCATCAGTTTGAGCGCGATGAACAGGGCCAGTGAGCCGCCGATGCAACGTTCCGCCGCGAAGGCGAACGGGGGCGCGTAGTCGAGTGCCTGTTTGGCCAGCACCCAGGTGTAACCCCAGATGACGGAAAGAACAAACAGGCCGAGAGGGAGGAGCCAGTGGTCGCGGGAGGAGGATGTGGGTATCGTTTGCAATGTGGTGCCGCGCTGGTTGGTAACGGTCATTTAAATGATGTTGATGGGTGTTGTCTGTCTGGCATTGACCGGCAGCGGCTCGGATTGCTCCGGCAGATCCTCCGCCAGAAAGCCGCCGGACTGGTGTTGCCACAGCGCGGCATAGAGCCCGTTGCGTTGCAGTAATTCGTTGTGCGTGCCCTGCTCGACGATCTTGCCCTGGTCGATCACGATCAGCCTGTCCAGACGCGCGATGGTGGAGAGACGATGGGCGATGGCGATCACGGTCTTGCCGCCCATCAAATCGATCAGTTGTTCCTGGATGCTGGCTTCGATCTCGCTGTCGAGTGCCGAGGTGGCTTCGTCGAGCAGCAGGATGGGTGCGTCTTTGAGGATCACGCGCGCAATCGAGATGCGCTGGCGCTGCCCGCCGGAAAGTTTTACGCCGCGTTCACCAACGTGGGCATCGTAGCCCGTGCGGCCATTCCAGTCGCGCAGGCCGAGGATGAATTCATGCGCCTGCGCCTTGCGTGCGGCGGCTTCGATTTCGGCCTGTGTTGCCTGCGGACGGCCATAGCGGATGTTGTCGGCGATGGAGCGGTGCAGCAGCGAGGTGTCCTGTGTGACCAACCCGATCTGCGCGCGCAAACTTTCCTGCGTGGCGTGGCGGATGTCCTGCCCATCGACGGTGATGCGTCCGTGTTCGATATCGAAGAAGCGCAGCAGCAAATTTACCAGCGTTGATTTACCCGCACCGGAGCGCCCCACCAGTCCGATGCGTTCGCCGGGACGCACGGTCAGGTCGATGTGGTCGAGGATGGGTTTGCTGTGTTCTGCGCTTGCAACGCCATAACTGAAATTAACCTGATCAAAACGGATCTCGCCGCGCGTCACGTTGAGTGGTTTGGCATTTTTCTCGTCGACCAACGAGTGGGGCACGGAGATGGTCTGCATCCCTTCCTGTACCACGCCGATATTTTCGAAGATGCTGGCGATCTCAAAAGACACCCAGCCGGACAGGTTGGTGATCTGGCCGACCAGCGGCAGCGCGGTCGCGACCTGGCTGGCGCTGATCAGCCCCTGTGCCCACAGGTTCAGGCCGATCACGGTGGTGCTCAACAGCAGCAGCGCATTTAATGCGTACAGCGTAAACAGGAACAGGCTGGTCATGCGCATGTGTTCTGACATGGCTTGCTGGTGTTCGTCCAGCACTTCGCGCACGTAGGCGTCCTCATCCGCCATTTTGGAAAATAGTTTGACGGTGAGGATGTTGGTGTAGCTGTCCACCACGCGCGCCATCACCATCGAGCGCACATCCGAACTTTGTCTGGCCAGATGGCGCAGGCGCGGCACAAAGAATCGCAGGAAGATCACATAGGTCAGCAGCCAGACCAGTACCGGCACGGTCAGGCGCCAGTCAAAAGCGGAGACCAGTATCAAGGTCATCGCCCCGTAGGTGATGAGATAGAGCACCGCGCGGATAGACGACATCACGCTGTCGCGCAACGCATTGGCGGTCTGCATCACGCGGTTGGCGAGACGTCCCGCGAAGTCCTGCTGGAAGAACGGCCAGCTGTGCCGCACCACATGCCAGTGGCTCTGCCAGCGCACCAAGCTGGTGGCGCCCGGCATCAGCGCATTGTGGCGTATCGCAACGTCGGCAAACTGGAGCAGGGGGCGCACGAGCAACACCACCAGCACCATCACCGACAGCGTGAACGTATGTTCGGCCAGTGCCGCCGCCCGATCCGGCGCTTCCATCAGTGCCACCAGCTGGCCGACGAATACGGGGATAGTCATGTCCGCCAGCGCGACACCCAGACTGGTCACCACCATGGCGATGTAGGGCCACGGGGTCTGGCGGGTGAAATGCCAATAGAACGCCAGCAACCCGCCGGGCGGCGTGACCGCCGCGTGGGGCTGCGTGCCACGGATGAGGGATTCGAGGAATCTGAACATGGAGGTTAGTGTGATGAAGGCGCTAATAAGGCGGGTGTTAGCGGCTATTTAATATGGACAGAGAGGGGGTTTTTTGCAGGAGAATGGTCACGGCATTCCTGTCACATGCTTTTTCATATTTAATTTTTCCAGCATCGCCTTCAATTCTGGAAGAATCGCTGCAACGGCTTTTTCGCCCTCGAGCACGGCCTTGTTGCGGCCGCTCACATCGGCGGAGGGGAGGCCGGAGGTGACGGGGCGGATGGTGATGTCGGCGTTGGTTTGTTCGTGGCGATTGATGGTCTGACCGAAGATGGAAAAGGTTTGCCACAGGATGTCGGAGATGCCCGCAGTGGTTCTGTCCTGCGGGCGATCCGAGATGTCGACGGCGATGACGAAGTCCGCACCCAGCGAACGCGCCACACTGGAAGGTACGGGCGCGACCAGACCGCCGTCGACATAATCATGGCCGTTGATGGTGACGGGCTGGAAAAATACCGGCACGGAAGATGAGGCACGTACCGCCATGCCGGTATTGCCGGTGCGGAACACCATCATTTCGCCATTGCTCAGGTTGGTGGCAACGGCGGCAAATGTCTTTGGGAGCTTTTCTATCGTGCGGTATCTGACATTACCGTTGATGAAATCCTGTAGTGCCTGGCCTACTACACAGCCTCGTTTGTCCGTGATTACGGTCTCAAGTATGCAACGGTATAAGCCGGATCCGTCGAGTACCTGGTCTTCTTCCATGTTCATCGACAACTCTTGAATCTGAAATCCGTTGAGCCCGGATGCATAGAGTGCGCCAACGACTGAACCGGCACTGGTGCCCACGACGATGTCGGCGGATATACCCTGTGCCTCCAGTGCCTTGATCACGCCGATGTGAGCAAAACCTCGCGCCGCGCCGCCGCCCAATGCCAGCGCGATCTTCGCGGGTGGCCGATCATCCGGCGACGGTTGTGTCGGGGGCGATACTACGTTGGTGCTGGTACAGGACGCTGTGCCAATGAACAACAGAATGGCAAACAGATTTATTTTCATGGTTTCAGTGTGTGGGCGGGCTATTCGGTTGTGATGATGAGACGGCCATATTGCACGATCTTGATGATGCCATGGTCTGCATCGGGCATTTCGATTTCGGCTTTGTCGGCTGGCCATTCTTTGCCGTGATACATCACTCTGGCCGTGCCTTCATCGAGCCATTCGATGACTTCGACGCGTTGCCCGACATCTGTGGGAACGTCCGAATTCCGGTTGGAAGGCCTGAGTTTGTGCAGGATGAATACGATCAGTACATGAATAAGGGTTCCCGAGCCGAGTGCGATCATCTGAATATTGGTGGAAGCGCCGGTAAAAGAGGCAATGGCGGGATAAATGAGCGCCAATCCTATCGCCAACAGGTATAGGGTTCCGGTGGCGAGTTCGATGAGCATCAGCAGGATGCCGAATACTGTCCATAAAATAAAGTTCATTGAAGTATTCCTGAGATAGTTATGGCTTCTGCTGGCAGATCATGCAATGTGCCAAGGCCAACGGTTGATATTGGGTCGCTCATTATAAATACCCTGCACCCTGCTTCGGAAGCAAGTTGATGAGAGGGTTACAGTTTATACGGGCATTTATTCTTGGTGCAATCCGCGTAGATTTGCAGTGAGTGATCGTGAATGGCGAAACCCAGTTCGGCGGTGACTTTCCTCTGGCGCGCTTCGATTGCCGCATCGTGGAATTCTTCGACATGCCCGCATTGCAGGCAGACGATGTGGTCGTGATGTTCGCCCTGGTTAAGTTCGAATACCGATTTCCCGCCTTCAAAATGATGCCGCAACAGCAATCCGGCTTGTTCAAACTGGGTCAGCACACGGTATACCGTTGCCAGCCCAACATCGTCTCCGCTGGCAAGCAATTGTTTGTACACGTCCTCTGCACTCAAGTGGCGCTCTTTGCTGTTTTCGAATAAATCCAGCACCTTAAGTCGCGGCAATGTGGATTTAAGGCCGGCATTTTTGAGATTTTCAGGTTGGCTCATTCAGTGTGTCTTAATTAGTTTGCAGCATCATGCCAGAAACATATTGCAATTGCAAATAAGAACGATTATCATTCGCAAAACTAACCAAGGGAGATTGACCTTGAAACATTTGCTGCTTATTTCGTTATTACTTCCGGTTGCCGCACATGCTGCCGATTTTATGCTGACAATCAAAGATCATGTGTTTCAGCCAGCCGAACTTACGGTTCCGTCCGGTACGAAGATAAAACTGCGTGTGGAGAATCAGGATGCGACACCGGAAGAATTTGAGAGTTATTCCCTGAATCGTGAAAAAGTGATTGCCGGGCACAGTACAGTAACGATTTTTATCGGCCCTCTCGAACCGGGACGTTATCCGTTTTTCGGTGAGTTTAATGCCAGCACCGCCCAAGGTGTCATCATCGTCCAATAGGAGAAGTGCCATGTTCGGAACTGCCATTATCGTTTTCCGGGAAGTGCTGGAAGCCTCACTCATTATCGGGATACTCGCTGCCGCAACACGCGGCGTACCCAACAGTAATCGCTGGCTGGTTGCCGGGCTGCTGGCGGGGCTGATTGGCTCCGGTCTGGTTGCTGCATTTACCGACGTGATAGGTTCGATGGCCAGCGGGGTGGGGCAGGAAATCTTCAATGCCTTTGTACTCGGCGTTGCGGTGCTGATGCTGGCATGGCATAACATCTGGATGTCGTCACACGGAGCCGCGCTGGCGGCGAGCGCAAAATCCGCAGGAAAGAGCATCACGGAGGGAAATAGCGAATGTTCGATACTGATGGTCATTGTCGGTTTAGCCGTCCTCAGGGAAGGATCAGAAACTGTGCTGTTCCTTTACGGTATTGCAGCTTCGAACGAGGGCGGGCAATCGTCGATGCTGACAGGCGGTTTGCTCGGCATGTTGGCGGGTATAGCCGTCGGCTACATGCTTTATGCCGGATTGTTGCGCGTACCGATGCGCTGGTTTTTTGCTGCGACCGGCATTTTGGTTTTGCTGCTTGCAGCAGGGATGGCTTCGCAGGCCGCGCATTTTTTGATTCAGGCGGATTTGCTGCCCAGTCTCGCATCGCCGCTGTGGGATACATCGGCAGTGTTGCCCGAAAACGGATTGCCGGGCATGTTGCTGCATAGCCTAGTCGGTTATGACTCGCGACCGGCTGGAATGCAGATCGTTTTCTATCTCACGGCACTGATCGTCATATACACCGGCATGAAGCTGGTGTCCCGCCCGCGTCATTCCGGCGCGAAAAAGTGATGGGGGAATACATGCCGATCATGAATAAATCCCTGTTTTTTTCACGTACATTGGCCATATTCCTCTGTACTATTGCCTGTAATCGGGATGCTCTGGCCGGTGTCGCGGACTATGTATTTACTCCCGCTGTCGAATACGGCGAGCGGGAGATTGATATCAAGTTCGGCTCCGCCGCGTTACCTGCCGGAAACAGTGCACAGGTCGCCAGTGTCGGTTTAGGTTTCGGCGCAAAAGAATATTGGTTCACTGAAGTTTATTTTAAGCAGGAGCGCAGTGGCAACGTGACTGCTAGCCTGCTCGAATGGGAAAATAAATTCCAGTTTAGCGACCCCGGAGAATATGCTGTCGATACAGGACTCGTAACCGAATTGGAAGCGCCGTTAAGTGCGGACATCCCCTGGGAAGCCAAGATCGGGGCATTGTTTCAGACTGAATTTGGCCGGCTGCAAATGAATGTAAACTTGCTTTTCAAACGGGCATTTGGAAAGGCGGATCCGAGTGGCGCGCCTTATACCACCAACTTTGGCTACCAGTTGCAGGCCAAGTACAGGTGGCAGCCTGTTATGGAATTCGGTGTGCAATGCCTCGGCGATATGGGGGAGTGGAACAATTGGGACGAAAAGGCCAAACAGAATCGTCGCATAGGTCCGGCAGTTTTTGGCAAATTCGCTTCAGGAAATCGACAGATCATCAAATACAACGCCGCATGGTTGACCGGGGTCACCGATGCCGCACCCGGTCACACATTCAGAATGCAAGTCGAGTATGAGTTCTGAATGAGCACAATAACGCCCTCGCTGCACTGCGGAACATGGATGGCGTGTTCAGGCGGATAATTTCTTTTTGTTATCCCAGGGCGGCAACAGCTTGGTCGCCAGCCACAGGGTGAAGTAAGGCATGAAGGAAATGAGCGCAACCACTGACAGGCTCTCACGACCCCATATTTCAGGATAGTAGGTCAGCAACCCTCTCATGGTTTTGGATAACTCCTGTCCCCCGATCACTACGTTCCAGCGCATCGCCAGTACGCCTATCATCATTGCTAATCCGGCCATGAAAAGCCAGTTGACCAAGTGCTTTCCATTGACGCTAAACAATAACAATGCAGAGGTGACGAGCAGAACGAATAAAGACATAAGCCATTGAATTGCCATGCCGGCCCAGATTGGCCCCATGATTAATTGCCGGACTGTCTCGACACCTTCACGTGCCTTGTAAAATATTTCCAGCAGTTCCAGGCCTTCGATCACCATCACAACGGTGATTGCTGTAAACAACACGTACAGCAATCCGCGCATCGTATCGTTTGCTATGGGTGTCTTGCGGAATCTGGAAACGATTACATACATCACGATCAGCAGTCCGACGCCCGAACCAACAGCGGACAACAGGAAGATAACCGGCATCAAGTCGGACGACCACCATTCGCGAGTTTTGAGCGATCCGAATACAAATCCTACATAACCATGCAAGCCACATGCGGCAGGAATACCGATCATGGAAAGTATGCGCGCAAACTTATGATCGATAGCCAATGCCCGGGCTGAGACATCATCCGAGCCGAGGGTGAGCCAACCGTAGACTTTGCCCATGATGCCGGTTCTGGTTTTGGACATTGTGACGATGTCTTCCCTGAAAGCGAACCATGTTTCCAGCAGTAACAGGCACAGATAAAATCCGGCAACATAGCCAAATGCAGCCATCGCCGAAGTCCAGTGTGGTGTTATCACCGCATTGAACGCCCGGGTTGGCTGGCCAAGATGGAATAACAACGGTGAAGGTGCGAAGATCATGAAACACAATGCGGTGAGCAGTGCGAATCGGGAGATCGGCGCGAAACTTTTTATGTTGAACACGTGATGCAAGCTGGATACTACGAATGCACCCGCCACCAAACCGGTGATGTAGGGATAAATCACGATGAGTTGGGTCCAGGCCATATCGCTTTCATTCGGGTAAATGAAACCGATATGCGGTGTTACATGGTGGAATACGCTTTCCATTACACCACCTCCTTGTCCGTTCCTTTATAAAACACGTTTGGGGCGTTGCCCATTTCCGGTTTCAGCACTTGAACGTGGTTGTTGCGGATAAATAGACTGATGGGACTCTCGGGATCCTTGCGATCACCAAAGATTCGCGTGCCGGTCGGGCAAACCTCCACACATGCAGGGTTGAGACCTTTTGTGATGCGGTGGTAGCACCAGTTGCATTTATCGACGGTACCCCTTGCTTCGTTGAAGGTGCGTGCACCATAAGGGCAGGCCTGTACGCAATATTGACACCCGATACAGTAAGTCGTGTCGATCAGTACCGGGCCTTCTTTTGTCTTGAAAGTCGCCCCCGTCGGGCATACCTGTACACACGACGGGTGTTCGCACTGGTTGCACAACTTGGGGACAAAAAATGCCTTGTCTACTTTTACATTCCTGTAGCGATTATCGAAGCGGAATTTTGTTTCCGATCCGGTATTCTCGATGTTCTTCGGATCGGATTGGCTGTCGACGATAGCGGTGTTTGCCCCTTCCAGATACACATAACGCTCAACCCAGGTACGAAAGTGATAAGCATCCATCTGTACGCTATTTTCCATCTTGCATGCTTCCATGCAGCGCAAGCATCCGATACAACGATCGGTGTCCACGCCCATCGCCCACTCGTGGTCGTTCCAGTTGTAGCCTGGCACCTTGGGTGGGTTGTTGATCGACTCGGCATATTGCGTGTCATTTTGTTGAAATGCTCGCTTTCCGCCTTCTGCCGATATGGAGCCCAGTGCGCTTCCCGTGCCGACCAGAGCGCCGGCGCAAGCAGCCCCTTTGCCCAGCAAACCCAGAAAGCCCCGGCGTGAAATGTCTGCCGATTCCGTTTCTACTTTCGTATTTTGAGTGCTCATATTTTCCTCGCGATATAACTTATTCATTTTTTGCAATTCATGCTGGCATAGTAAGCAGCCAATTCTTCAATATCCGAATCAGACAGATTTCTGGCGACGCTCGACATGACCGCATGAGTACGACGCCCGTCCTGGTATGACCTGAGTGTGTTGGCCAAGTATTCGGCATTCTGTCCGGCCAGATTCGGCCATGTCGGTGTACCGCTGACACCGGGTGCGCCGCTTCCGTAAAGTCCGCCCGCACTGTGGCATGCTGCGCAATTTGCCGCCTTGGCTTTGCCGAGCGCTGCCTTGGTTTTGTCGCCACCCGTGATACCGCAGCTTTTCCCGGCAAAATAGGCAGCCACGTTGCGGATGTCAGCTTCATTCAGGTCTGCCGCCATGGGGCTCATCAAGTCGTTTTTGCGTGTGCCGGACTTGAATGCCTTGAGCGACTCAACCAAAAAGTCAGCATGTTGCCCGGCCAGATTCGGCCATTCCGGACTTACGCTCATGCCATTCTCTCCGTGGCAGCCGCTGCATCCCGAGGCAAGGAATTTGCCTGCATTGGCATCTCCGCGTGGTCCCATTTGCATACTTGCAAAATTGATTTTTGGCGAATGCGGGTTGTGACATTTAACGCACATCTCTTCGCCGCTATGACTTTCCACTTCAATTTGGCGCTGTTCAATGGGACGCCCAGGCATTTTTTCATGGCAATTGAGGCAGATTCCGCGCATGTCTTCCGGGCTCAACATCAGCTTTCGACCTGGCACATTGGCCGGATGAACTTTGCGATCCCGATAAGTGATCGAAGTAATCCTGTCCTCAATGGACAGGGGTATCGCTTCTTTGGAGGGGTGATTTCCGGCGGGGCCTGTGTGGCAGACTTCGCAGCCCGGGCCGTACTTGTATACTACTCCCTGGATAGCGTTATTCCGGGTGGCTTTACGGTGGATACCGGTCGTCCATACGTCGTACTCTTTCTTGTGGCACGACTGGCAAGAAGCTGAACCTTGTAGCTGGGGAACTTTGGAGGCGATTTCCACCACTGCGTCACCCCGGTAGTGACCGTACTGATAAAAGGAATCCGGCGTGAGGAAGTGTTTGGCTGAAAACACAACGATTGCGGCTGCCGCGATCAAGGACAATAAGCGAACAATGTGTTTAGGCATGACTACTCCATATATCTGCTAAATCATGACGGCCAGCGCAACTGGTTCACATCCTCTCAGCAATTCATGGCGTGAATATTGATGTACATCAATCCATGGCCGCACCTTTGTATCTACGATGACTACCTGAGTTTTTCATATCAGACTTTTGCTGTTTCATAATCACGACGACCGCACATTTTTCGCGTTCAGAAAGATCGTCGAATGTTTAATGCTGACAAATGTATAAGTCAGGATGAACAACATGAAAGGGATGAGTGCAGTTAATCGCGTGAGGCAAACCGGGCGGACTTGTTTGTGCTGTGCCGGGATTAATAATTTACTAACTGTATCAACCGGAGGAAACATGAGAACTATTATCGCAAGCATCGTTTCAACAACGTTCCTTTTTTTGGCTACTTCTGCACTGTCGGTAGATATGCCCCCCGAGGGTAAAGCCAAGTGTGGCGCGTGCCACGCCATTGATGTAAAAAAGGTAGGGCCGTCGTTTATGGATATTTCGGCAAAATACAAAGATGATCAAGATGCGGTCGGAAAAATTGCCGAATCTACCGCTAAGGGCGGCGCATTTGGATGGGGTATGGGAAAAATGCCGCCTAAAGGCATAGGTGCCAGCGAGGCTCAAATCAAATCCTTGTCGGAATTTATTGCGGGTTTGTCTAAATAATCCTAACTCAAATGATGAGGTGCTGAAACATCAGCTTGGGGTTGGTGTTTTAGCAAGTGGGCTTCCCCCATGTCGGTTACTGGTGTGCCAGAGTGTCGAGATGATGCAAAAATATCGTCTTGAAGGTGTTGATGGTGTGATTGCCGGAGACGGTAAAAACCCGATCGGTCGGGAGGATCGCTGCCAGAAGTTGCGGGCCGTCACCTGTGATTACATCACTTTCGCCATAGCCGAGCCAGATCGGTGGAGTGGTGTCGGGGTCGTGGTTTTTGATCCAGCTCCAGAGCATCCGCTCCCAGTCCTTCGGATCGTCTGAGATTGCTGACCATGAAGCGACCCCGCCGGCGTTGCGTATCTCCCGGTGTATAGAAGGCCAGCCGAGAAAAGGACTGGTGAGCAGTATTCCGTCGATATCGCCGGGATGACTGCGCTGGTAGACGAGACAACCTAGCCCCCCCATAGAGAAACCGGCCAGCCAGATTTTTGCATATCCCTGACGGCGTGCGGGATCGATGATGTCTTCTTTGAGCCGATCTTCGACCGTCTGTGCCTGGTAATAACCGAAATGGATATCCGGTGCAATGACATCGAAAGGGAGTTTTCGGTCACGAATCTCCTGAATGATGCCTTCCTCGTCGAATATGGAATTGTCCGAGCCGAAACCGCGCACCAGCACCAGCAAGTTACGCTGCCGTACAGTATTGTCGATCCGATAGTTGAGGGAAGAGAGCGGTGCTGTCGGCGCGGCGGTGCAGGCAACCAGAAATGGGGCGGCGAAGGCAGCGATCATCAAGCGCCAGTTGTTACGTAAGGTCCTCATGCTGCTAGTGCAGTAACTGACGAGCATTATCCTGAAAATAAATGCGCCATGGATATGGATCGCGGTAGGCGGCTGGATCCTGTGTAGCCACCCAGGTGAGGTCGGTGGTTTCCTCGTACTTGTTTCCTTTCATCGGATCGTAGTATTTCCCTCTTGCCCATCGCGGTAGTAGCCATTCCCCCCCTTTGGCGATCGACTTCTGCATGTAATCGTCTCCTCTGGCTTCGGAGCCGCCGCTGCTCTCGGGTAAAACGATGTAACAGATTGCCTTGGCGAGTTCAACTCCACCACCGCCATACTCCGGGGCCGTCGCCTCAATACGGTCAAGGAAGACCAATGCATGTTGCAGCCAGTCGATGTTGGAGACTTTGGCGGGAACCGACATCACCTCTTTGAATTCATACTGCAATGCCGTCACCCAGAAAAACATGGCCTCTACTTCCGTGGCTCCGAGGGTGTCTGCCGCTTCCCAGGGTTGCTGGCCCGCGTCGACTCGCGCTTTGAAATTCGGGTTCGTGTACATCGCCAGTTCTGCGTAGGTCATCGCCCGATGAAAAGCTTCCGATTTGGCGGAGGATGATTCGGTATAACCGGTTCCCAACAGGATATAGAGTGAAGCTGCATTTACCCTTGCCTGATAGTGGCCAGGATTGTCCTTGAGCACTACCTCGTGCAATGCGATGCAGCGGTCAACCGCAGCAGCTCCGGCAGTCGTGGCAAAACAGTTGCTGGCAGCGGCGAAAAGAGTGTCAGTGTGCTCGGTGGGCCGAGCAAGTCCGGCCTGCTGCCACACGGGATCGCGTTGCATGGTGCAGCCCCCGAGCAGAACGATGAATAGCAAACAAAGTGTGAATGAGGTCGAGCGGTTCATCGGATTCTCCCTGGACAAATTTTGCGATGCAATTAAATTTCGGCGCGTTGTTCCTTGACTGCTGTCTTGGCGGTGTAGCGATGATTGTTCAGTGTAAATGCCGTGGACGGTTTAATCATACTATCCAAGGTTGAATAGTCAACTATTATGTTGCGCTTGGTAATTTCTGCTTAATGAACATCGAAAACTATGCCGAAAACATGAAAAAGGCGCAGAAGCGGAATTTGACAGCACATCGTGCGAATGCAAGTTGGAACAATCCTTGCGGATCGTTTCTCTAGGGCTGGAAAGCCAATAGCAGGGATCCAGCCAGTAAGATCAGCAACATCCAATACCATTTCGAAAGAGAAGCTCTTCTTGAAGCCGGGTTGTAGGGTGAGCGGGTGAGCTTGCCGTAATTGATGATATCGGCGGTGCCGGTGACATCTGCTCCGAGGTTGTCATTCTTGATATTGTCGACCATGCTTTTGCCGACGATAGATGCACTTACTCCGCGCTTATTCAGATTAATCCAAAGCCCCGGCAACAGCCTAATGCGTTTTCGAAATAAAAATCCCATGGTGTGCACCTTAACTGATATGTTGATATACACCATGTCTCAGCAATAGCTATGCCAGTATTGTAATTAACTGTTTTTATTGGGGAGGTGGATTTTTAATCGAGAGGGGTTATGTGATGTTTACGAAGTATCATCATGACGGATGTCAGTTTTCTAACAGGATGTGCCGAGCCAATATCCGGGAAATATCGTAGCTATAGTTATTCATACGGGTTTACTACACGGGAAATCCTTGAGACAACAGCGTCCTGACGGGTTGCTGGTTTTGCATGTGCAGTGCCCAAGCTTCGTTTCTCTCACGACGAAAGCTCTGACCGCGGGATCATTCAGTGCATCTGAGTGAGTAACGCCGAAGCAATAGCAAAGTAGTTTATCGTCAGAGGTATCCTTGATGCCCACTTTGGTTCGAATCTGGGACTTGAGGATGACAGAGTCGTCATCGGCGAAATAAACGATGTCACAATCGGGATCGTCGCAGAAGAAATAGCGCCGACCCTCATTGTTCCATTCCCATGGGTTTTTGAGGTGGTGCTTAATGGTTCTCTGCGAGACTTCAGTGTATTCAATTCTGTTTCCCGGACATCGATGCTTGTTGGGATGTCCGGCATCACTTTCTGTGGAGGAGCAACAGTTGGTCATGTGTTTGGGTAGTCCGGAATCAAATGGTGCTGCCTATAATTTTGCACAACAAGCGAAATACATCTGCTTCCTTGCATGTAGTCTTGCAAGGGAGTCAAAAAATTTGCATGTCATCCGAGTAGCTGGCACCAGCGATTTTCCCCTCGGCAACCAAGTCTTCATAAAAGCAGACTTTGTTTCTGCCATGCTCTTTTGCGTAATACAAAGCCTGATCCGCCCGCCCAATTATTGATGAGGGCACGTCTGCTTTGTCGAGCCGGACGAAACCTATGCTGATGGTCACTTTGCCGACTTGGGGGAATTCATATTGCGAAATCGTCTTACGGAAACGCTCCAGCACGCCTCTGGCGCTTTCCAAGTCGGTGCGATCCAGTACGACTATGAATTCTTCTCCGCCAAAACGGAATAATTTGTCACGCTGCCGGAAGATGCGCTGCATGTTGCGTGAAAGCAACAGCAAAACCTCATCGCCGTACAAGTGACCAAACTTGTCATTGATGCGTTTAAAGTGATCGATGTCCATCACCGCAAGCCAATGGGGTAATTCCGTGCTTTCTGTTCGTCGAGCGGTACGGTTGGGGCTATGTTGCGGATCACCAGGTGCGGAACGTTCCGCAATAATTTTTTCGATATTATTGTCAAAAGTACGGCGATTAAGGAGACCGGTAAGGGTGTCGGTTTCACTTTCGTCAAGAATGGAGAGGTAATTACTGTACACCTTGACGAAGGCCAAAATGAGATGCGTGTCCAAATCGCCGAGAACGTCCGAGACAATCTCGAGCAGGCCGACTACGCCACGATTGCCTACGATGGGATAGACGGACATGAAAGTATTCTTGTCCAGGGGGCGTATACTTTCCTTTTTCGAATCACAAACAGAACTGAAGTCTGCCCTGCTGGAAACTGCAATACTGGTTTTCTGGTGGTGTGGTGTGCCATCTGTCTGGCCGCATGCATCTGCCACGAGGACTGCCTCTTTGTCCTGATCGGTATGCATGATGAGATACATCGCGATGCTGTTGCTGCGTATCAATTCTGATAGCGTACACACCAAGGCGCGAGCCAGTAGATCACGGTCACGCTGGCTGGTGAGCGCTGCGACAGACTGCAACACGCCCGTGGGCGTATTCTGCTTGGAGTCGGTGTGTGAGGAGCGCGGCATTTAACTCAAATCCGGTGAGATTGCGAATTGGCGTCCCGGCCATCATAGTACCGGATGGAAATTGAATTCATGGTGTGAAGTATGAACCCGGACAATTGTTTCATCGCTATCTCTGAGATATGAATGTAAGGAAGGTCGATAGAGATTTCAGGAACTTAAACCGGCAAATTTTCATTTCAACAGCGGATGATCCTTGGGTAGCTGCTTTGAATACCAGATCGCAAGTTTGTGTCGCATGGATTTTTCGGCGACCTGATCTTCCGGTAATGGCTGGATGACTTTGTCGTGAACCAGCAGCCGGTAGATGTACAACAGCTTTTCGCTCGCGGAATCGGTGGGTTCAAATTCGACAACGCCACGCCCTTCTGCATACTTTACGCCGGCGAGCAAGGCTTCTTTGAACAGTGCGGCTTCATTTTTCAGTTTTTTCATGTCACCCCCCTTTCTGAATCGGTGCGGAAATATTTGTGCGGGTTCTCATTCCGGCATATTTAAGGCGCTTAAAAATTGAGCGGTTGAAATTTTCATTTCTGGTAATAGAGTTGTGAATTCTATACCAGTTCTTTTCCACAAAATCTGTGGGTAACTTAACGCGTCAAAGCCATGCTGAAAACTGCAAGGGGTGAGATTTAAGACTGCTTTGCCTGCGCCTTGGATTTTCTGCCCGGTGCCGCAGGCGGTATATATCCCGACAGCCTGCAACATATCCCCTCGATTTTCTTTCCCTTTTCGAAACGGATGGAATGGCACGTCATCACCTCACCCTGGGAAGCAAGCTCGGATATTTTAAGGCGTACATTGGCAAGCGTTGTGCCGGTGGCAATTGCGATTTCTTTGTCGAGTTGCTCGCCGTATTTTTTCAGGTACTGCAAGATTTCTTTCATGGCTACCTTACCTGCGGCAGTTGAGGGATTGGGTGGTATATATCAATAGCGGATCGGAAGCAAGTTGGCGGCTATTCGATTGATAGGCAAAATCCTGTGCGCGCCCAGACTGGTGATTGTGTCAAATGTGCCAACCACAAAACCAATCCATCCCGGTGGGTTGGCGCTCGATGTGGGGTAGGAAAATTGCTATTTGCCGGTTAATGGTGGGCTGAATCCCGGTTCAGCGTACAGCAAAATGAAAATTGCTATGCAAAGAGAGAGTGCAGACACTATGACTATCGCGATACCAAGAGCCATCATCCATCGGTGCCGTTTTTCGGCAAGCGATGTCGCCCTCTCGAGAACTTCGACGGTATTCTGTATCTGAGTGGCCAACTCCTTGATGTGCGCATCGTTTTTGGATGCCGCAGCTTGTAGTTCTGTTATTTGTTGTTGCAATAATATTGTCTGGTTGGCAGTGGCAGAGGAATTTTTTTTGGTGAAGACCGGTGCCGCAGCAGATACGATAGTTCCGATATGCGGGAGGACGGATTTAAGTGCGGGTATGAGCCAAGTGGGCATGTCAGTGTATGTCCGGTCACCACGGGGGCGCAAATAATCACGCGGATTGACGACAAGAAACGAAAATGCAGATATAAGCAAATTGCTACCGCTACGTGTATTATAGTACAACAAGGGATTACATGCGCTTGCGGACGGTTTTGGCGACGGGATGGGTAGCCGGAATTTTCCATTTTATACAGGGTGAAGCTCTTTCAAGATTGATTGCTTTGGTGTATTGCAAGTCGTGCGCAAGAGTATTTTACTTAACCCTATGCGCGTTGACAGTATCTGTGACATTCCAATATGATTCTGCGGTGAAGTGCCTATTGTTTCTGTGTTCGGGGGAGGTGCCTGAACTCTGGTCATTTTTTCATTACTACTTACCATATTCAGGACGCGGGAACCGTCGCGTAAATAGCTACATTCGAATCGCACGTTAATTCGAAGGAATAGCTTCCAGATGCACAGTACGAAGAGGGAAACGCCATGTTTCGATTGTTGCGCTATTTTTCTATCGCGAGTTTAGTCTCGATGGCAATGGCGGCAATCATTCTTGCCGGGCTTCATCATTTCCTAGATAAAAACCATTTGCTTGAGTTCGGCGAAAGCCACAATATCGTCATGACGAGGGATTTTTCAACCGTCGTCTGGCCCTCATTCCGTAGCTTCGCCGGTAAGGCTGACAAACTGGACAGTGATAAATTGCGCCGACATCCGGATATTGCCAGGCTGGATCAGAGTGTGCGCGAAGTTATGCGCAATACCAAAACTGTCAAGGTGAAGATTTATCAGCCTAATGGTCGCATCCTGTTTTCAACGGATGCCGAAGAGATCGGGGAAGACTACAGCCTGAAGCCCGGATTCGTTGCAGCGCGGCAGGGTGCTGTGTTCAGCGAAATAACTCATCACGACAAGCTTAATTCTCTGGTCGGAGAAATTTTTAATCGCGATACGTTATCGAGTTATGTGGCACTGCGCCGGGGTTCGAGCGAGCCTATTGAGGGAATATTCGAAATCTATTCCGATATCACCGATATGATGGCAAACGAAGTGCGAGAGCAGCAGGAAGTCGCCATGAGTGTCTTGGCCGTGCTGGTTGCGCTCTATGGGATATTGTTCTTCATTGTCAGACATGCCGACAGGATTATCAGGCAGCAATATGACCAGCAACGCAGTACCGAGCAGAGATTGCTGCATGCAACCACGTACGATGCGCTGACCGAATTGCCAAATCGTGTGCTGTTGCAGGACAGGATCAAGCAAGCACTTGTCGCTGCAGAACGACGCAGTAATTTGTTGGCGGTTGCCTATATAGATCTCGATAGCTTCAAGAATATAAATAATTCGCTGGGTCATCATGTCGGGGACAAGGTTTTGCAGGTGATGGCGAAGAGGCTGACCGGCTGCATGAGGGAAGGCGACACCATTGCCCGTATCGGCGGGGACGAGTTTGTTGTGAGCCTGCCCGATATTCGTTCCAGCGTAAATCTGTTTCAGATCGCCAAAAAAATGTTGAGTGCGATTGCTATGCCCGTCGAGATCGAAGGACGCGAACTTCACATAACCGCCAGCGTAGGCATCGCCCTGTATCCCGAGCATGGAAAAGATGCCGATACGCTGATGCGAAACGCCGACTTGGCGATGTACAGCGCCAAGCAGCTTGGCCGTAACCGGCATCAGATGTACGTTGAGCATATGAGTGAGCAGGTGCAACAGCAAGTGCAACTGGAAGATGAGATGTGGCGCGCGCTCGGGGGAAACGAATTCATACTGTATTACCAGCCGGTGATCGATCTGAAGACAGGATTGATTGTCGGTGCAGAGGCACTGCTACGGTGGCCGAATAACCACGGTACATGGATTTCTCCCGATGAGTTTATTCCGTTAGCAGAAAAATGCGGGTTGATCGCGCCTTTGAGCGAATGGGTGCTCACGGAAGCTTGTACCCAGTTGCAGGCATGGCGAGAAGGTGGTCATGGAATGGGCGACTTTACGATGGCGGTTAATTTGTCGCAGCGTCATTTTGAATCGGCGGGTCTGGCTGCAATAGTTTCGGATGTGATAGAGCAAACCGAGATAGATCCGCGTTGTCTGCATCTGGACATATCCGAAGGCATGCTGACAGACATGAACGAATCCATACTTACGAATTTTGAAGGGGTCAAGCGTATCGGGATAAAATTCTCGCTCGACAATTTCGGCACTGGATTTTCGAGCTTGGGATATTTGCGGAATTATCCAATCGACCTGCTTAAGATTGATCGCACCTTTATCAGGAATCTGCCGGAAGACGGGGATCATGCCGCGATTGTGACGACCATCATCGCGTTGGCAAACAGCCTGAGTTTGACTGTAGTTGCAAAAGGTGTGGAAAGCGATGAACAGGTTGTTTTCCTGCAAGAGAATGGCTGTCATCAAGCGCAGGGTTTCCTGTTTAGCCGACCGCTGCCGCCGGATGAATTCATTTCGCTGGTACTGGAGCGCCGCGACATGCGCATCACACAATCATTGATCCCGTTCGATTCCGTTACCGATTCTACGGCAATACCCGAAGACACACCTGTAGTTGAAGACGGGAGCCAGCCTGAGGCGACATCCGAGGCCAAGCAGAAAATCAAGCGCAAGCCAAGGGTAAAAAAGGTTAAAAACGAGGAAGCCTAGCCTGCGGCATCAATCTCGGCCTGCATGACCGAGTGGTGCAAGTGTAATGAACCAACATCCAGGCCCGGACAGCAATTTGATTTAAAATGGCGCATCAGTAAAGTATCCGCGAACGCCAAACATATAAATCGAATTGCACCCATGAATCTCATCATCCAGTCCGCTCATGCCGTTTCCACCGAACATCTGGATCACATCGCTAGGCTGGCGCAAAGTGATCACCCAGGAAAAATTTCCGCTAACGCCTATCGCCTGCCCAACGCGCAGGCTCATCCCGAGATCGCGCCCTACTGTTTTGCGAACCGGCTCGACTGCGCCTTCGTGCCGCAGGGCCGCACACTGAAAGATTTCGGGCTGGTGGTGATGGATATGGACTCGACGCTGATCTCCATCGAGTGCATCGACGAGATCGCCGACATGCAGGGACTCAAACCGCAAGTCGCGGCCATCACCGAATCCGCGATGCGCGGCGAGATCGACTTCGCCGAAAGCCTGCGCCGCCGCGTCGCGCTGCTGGAAGGCCTAGACGAAAGCGCGTTGCAGCGCGTCTACGACGAACGCCTGAAACTCAATCCCGGCGCGGAGATCATGCTGGCGAAATTGAAAGAGCACGGCATCAAGACGCTGCTGGTCTCCGGCGGCTTCGTGTTCTTCACCGACCGCCTCAAGAAAAGAATCGGCCTCGACTACACCCACGCCAACACGCTGGAGATCACCAACGGAAAACTCACCGGCAAAGTCGTGGGGCCAGTATTCGACGCACAGGGCAAAGCCGACTGGCTAATCAAGATACGCGACCAACTGAAACTCAAACCCGAACAAGTCATCGCGATGGGCGACGGCGCAAACGATTTGAAGATGATGGCGCAGGCGGGCGTCAGCATCGCCTACCACGCCAAACCGGTGGTGCGAGAACAGGCCAGCTACGCGCTGAATTTTGTCGGGCTGGATGGGCTGGTGAATTTGTTTTTGTGAAAACCGCGTGGCGATGTGAACGGCAGGTTTTCACCCTGAACAAGAAGGGAATTATTTTCTATTTTTCTGGTTAAGCAGGTTTATTGTTTTTATGTCATCCACTCGATATTTTAACTTCATACTCTGCCTAGCGACCTCTTCATCGGAATCCGCCAATTTCACGGTGAGCGTCAAAATTCCATCTTTCAAACTGTCGACTTCCAATTTCAAGTTGCCAATTTCAACATCGGCAAGTTCAAGCTTGATGCTTAAGTCTTCGTTGTTTTTAAGCAGTTCGTCAATCCTCAAAGATTGCACTGTAGGGAGCAAATGAAATGTCCGGTTCTGTAGCACGTAATATGTCCGGTTTGGGGAAACGCAATGGAATCATCCCTAAGCCGGGCACGTTGGTTACAGGAGACCCGGAAGATGAGATTCGAAGAA
>Ga0224495_10000775_pt1 | contig 24319 bp, 18 predicted proteins | sample SF_Jul11_sed_USG_FD_168128 | JGI IMG/M metagenome (GOLD analysis project Ga0224495, IMG submission 168128) | Sediment microbial communities from San Francisco Bay, California, United States - SF_Jul11_sed_USGS_4_1 | ecosystem: Environmental > Aquatic > Marine > Sediment | place: USA: California...
GCATACAAGCTCCTCAACGTTAAATACAATATGTATATAGCGTTTGAGGCTTTATTTTGTTGACACAACGGGCGGGGAAATCAGGAAATATTTTAGCGTGATCCACCATGCGTTTTTACACAGCCTGTGTCGTTTGGAGAAATGAGCCCCACTGAATTGACTGCCATAAAGCGGCCAGTCGTCACAGGCTGCAACGGGTCGGTAGCCGCCTTTTAAGCGGCTCAGTTTCTATGACAGCTGTGTGTCGGCAGCTGCACTTCACGGACGTCCGCTTTCTGGTGGTCTATTTTGAAGGTTGAATGTCGCCTTCGGGTCGTAATGAGATGGTCACGAACGACTGGTATTGAGATCGTAATTACTGATCCGTTCCTTTCCCACTCACATTGACACGATTCCCATCCGCCACAAGCCTCACAACAAGCTACGGTTATGGTGGGGCAGTGGCGGGGCACTGAGAGGCAAAAAATAGGCATAAACAGGAACAAGTGAAAACAATAGAATATTTGTAATTCGTTGTTTCTGTTATTCTTGTGTGCGCTGAATTATTTTATATTATTCAATGACCGAGACTTAAAATCCGTCGAGGCTAAACCCCTCATACCGGTTCGATTCCGGTTCCGGGCACCAAACCGAAGGGTGGCAGCGGTTTCTGGTTCATTTCATAGTATGTGATGAACCGACATACCGCTTGAGGCCAGTCGGTTCATTAGGAGGCATCATGACAGTATTTCAATCTATCGCCGTGATACTCGGCTTTTCGGCAATAGCCAGTTACCTGAATCACAAGTTTATTAGGCTACCTTCAACCATGGGATTAATGGTGGCAGGCATTTCGTTTTCCGCAATACTCATACTGCTTGGCAAAGTGGGCGTTATTGATACCAGCCATGCCGCTGAATTTGTGACATCTATTGACTTTGCGGACGTTCTTCTGCACGGCATGCTTGCCTTTTTGCTCTTCGCCGGAGCTCTTCATGTGGATCTGACGGATCTAAAGAGCCAGCGTATGCCCGTCATCGTACTGTCCACGGTAGGCGTGATGGTTTCAACGTTTATCACCGGGAGTTTGTTTTGGTTTGCCGGGCGGGCATTCGGCATAGAGATTTCGTTCATCTACGCGCTGGTTTTCGGCGCACTGATCGCACCGACCGATCCAATCGCTGTAATGGGCTTGCTGAAGCAGGCGAATGCGCCGAAAACCCTTGAGATAAAAATTGTAGGCGAGTCTATGTTTAACGATGGCGTGGGAGTGGTTGTATTTATGACCATATTGGGTATCGCTGTTGGCGGGACACAGCCAACCTTTTCAAGCGTCACTCTGTTCCTGTTGAAAGAGGTGGTTGGCGGTGCATTGCTGGGCTTGCTAATCGGCTATGCCACCTTCCTTTTGCTACGCAGCATCAACGAATACAAGGTAGAAGTCCTGCTTACTCTTGCCCTTACGACCTGTGGCTACGCACTGGCAGAAAGCATTCACGTTTCAGCCCCGATTGCTATTGTTGTCGCCGGGTTGATTATTGGCAACCACGGCAGAGAGCTTGCTATGAGCGACAAGACCCGTGCTCATCTGGATACCTTTTGGGAATTGGTTGACGACATTCTTAACGCAGTCCTGTTTGTATTGATCGGACTTGAGATGATTGCGCTTAGTTTCCATTGGAGCCACATGGGATTGGCGGTTGTTGCTATCCTTATTACCTTGCTGGCAAGATTTGTAAGTGTTTGGTTGCCGATTAACATTATGAGTAGACATAGGGCGTTCTCCAGAGGAGCGGTACCGATCTTAACGTGGGGAGGGCTGCGGGGCGGCATTTCGATCGCGCTTGCTTTGTCGTTACCGCCATCCACAGAGCGAGACCTCATCCTGTTTGTGACTTATGTTATTGTGATCTGGTCGATCTTAGGGCAGGGATTGACGCTTGGCCCTTTGATACGTAAGGTTTCAAAATCGGATTCCGCCGCTGCAGACACGTAGCGATGCCACGAATAAAAATGTAGTTACACTCACATGAAGCTTGATGTACAGTTACACTGTCGTATGCCTTACCCGATCCCCAACTATTATTGGATATAAAGCTATGAAAGAGATATTGCAGTACCTTAAAAAAAATGGCGAGCGGCTCGACAAAGAGATCGCAGGTGCTACCGGGATGTCACTTGCTAACGTGCGTATCCATATATCCGAACTTGCCGCACAGGGAGAGGTAATGACCTGTCGTTCGATCAGGTATGAAAAGGGGAATAAAATCGAAGGGATACGTTGCCGAGTGTCCGGATACATTCCTCCCGCATCACCGGGAAGGAAGTCGAAGGCTCAGTTAAATCTGTCGTAACGCACTACGATTGCGGTGTAACTTTGGTATGGATTGCCGTCGCTTTGTCCAAATTGGTTCAGCAATCAAGGCATTTTCTGGTCTTTAGTAAAATTGGGAACTCGATTTGACCGGCTCGGGTGGCAGAAATACAGGTTGCGCACCTGGGTGATCCAGAGTGTAGCGGATGTAAAACAGCGCCCGGTTGGGAGCGTAGTAATCTGATCGGTCTATAGCCAGCAGCGCGCCAGCAAAAAACCTCGGGGTTGCCTGATACTCACATGCTCCTTGCAGTGAATAACCCCTCCCGCCGCCAGAGCCTGATGTGTATATCGGTGTGATATTGAGGGCGGCCGCCTGAGCTTGCATCGCACCGTTAGTCGGATAAAACAAAGACTCCCTTGTCTGTGATCGGGAGGCTGAAACTGCAGCACGTAACATGTATGAGAAGCGCGGGGAACGGGCTGTGTATGTGACAGGCAAAGAAAGTGATCGGTAATTGTGCGGACTGTAATATCCACCGTGGCCGAAAGAATACTCTCCGGCATTTTCCGAGAAATCCCAGTACATGCCGGTTAAACCGATGACCAAGCGGCGATTCTGTTCATTGACCAAACGCCACTGCTCACCGGCCATGAATTGCAGACGCCGATTGGTTTGCACATTATGCCCCGTCAGGTTATGCAGACCGAGTGACGACCAGAAGCCAAAAGTTTCGCCACTATCGAGACTGAGGCCAAAGGTTCCTCCCGTCGTCACCACGCCTCCCCAGATGTCGCCCGAATAAGGATCTTTGGTGCCTGCAAAGGAAAGGAAGCTTGCCGTGACCGGTCTGCGCGAAACCTCGATAGAATAGCCGAACTGCCCAAGATCACCCTTATACTGCATTCCGCCAACGGTGTTTGATACCGGGAAATTGCGCGGTGTGATGCCGATATCCAGAATGAAGTCGTTACGCTGGTAGCCTGCTGTAAGTGATAGCCCTTGCGCTGTCTGTTCTGACGGTGCCGGTATGCAGCTAGGCTGGCAAAGCAGCATGCCGCCAAAGTCGGTGTTCAACGGATCAACCCTGCCCGCGTTCAGTTTGATCAAATCGGTTCGAAAAAACACCTCGTCATCGATATGCCAGGACGTTTTATACTCCAGTGGTATTTCCACGGAATGATATTCCGATACACCTGCGGTTCCCGTACGATTACGCACATCCAATGCGGAAGAAAACCAGCGTGAGCGTCGGTCGATCAGCGCGGCCAGTTTCTTTTCTTTCCAGTCACGCTGGATTTTGTTTGTACTGCCGAATTCATCTATTCCGACATTTTCGTTGTTACGTGCATACTCGTACGCCATGGCAGGAGAAGGACTTCCTTGATTTTCGGCATAGTCTTGGCTTTTGCCAATGGTCGGCTCGGCGATGACTAGCATTTTCAGGTAGACGATTTCGTCGTCAAGATGCCCCGTGTGTTGCGCGATTTTCCAAGCGTCGTTAAGCAGGTAGGTAGCTTCGGGGTGTGCGGCGAGAACGGCATCGATTTGTTTTTTTGCACGAGGATATTCACCAAGGTCGGCATACATATTGGCAAGATTCGCACCTGCCGGAATATCCCTTCCAGTAGGTGCGGCTACCCATTCGTCCAGTTGCCTCAATGCCTGCTCTCGTTTACCTGATGCTTCCAGTATTTTGACCAGACCGCCTCTAGCCTCATTGTCCAATCCGCTGAATTCCAAAGGGGATGAACTGCCGGATTGGACTTTTTCGAACAGGGTGCGACCGCGAGATACTTCGCCGATTTCTGCCCATGCGAAGGCGACTTTAAGTAATTTTTCGTTGTTCCCCACACTGGCGGCCTCCATTTCAAATAACAGATGGAAGGCTTCATCTTTCTTTCCAGCCTGAACCAAGGATTTTGTTTCCCGCCCCAGGTTATTTATCGTCAACCTTTGCTGTAGCGAGGTCATGTCAGGGGTGCGCTTCGCTGGATCGATCCTATTTAAATATTTCAGCGCGCTTCCGCTGTCCCCTCGCTTTGACTGGTACAAGGCGAGTATGTACAGCGCATCGGAATCATTCGAATGTCTGGACAAAAAATCTTCAAGCAGTAGCCGCCCCTTGGAGAGTTCTACGCGACTTGCATAGAGGTCGGCTAATTTTAAATGCAGAGCGGAATCATCGGCATCTACTTGCACCGCTTGCTCAAGATACTTGATTGCCTGGTCTGTCTGTCCCTTGGACAGCCTGATGGCGGCCTGATCCTGCAACAAGACTACTTCGATATGTTTGAGCGAAGCACCCAAAGCCTCACGTTGTGCTGTCGTCAATTGTGCGACCATCAGCTGCACTTTCGCCGCATTACCCTGCTGACGGTAAAGATCGATAAGGCCTGTTATCGCATTTGTGTTGAGAGGGTCGATGGACAACGCTTGCTGATAGCTGCTCTCCGCTTTTATGAGCTGTCCGCGATCCCGTTGTGTTTGGGCACGGTCAATCAACATATCCGCCTGTTTTTCCTGGGCAATGGTGGCTGCGTAGCCCATATTCAATGCGATACTGAGTGCAATACCAGTAGTGAGCAAGCTTAATTTTGTTCGCATTTCCACCTCGGAATTAATTGTCCGTTTCTGTCGAATTTGTATCGCCCCTCCAGCCAGCCCAAGCCGAACAGGGTTAACACCTGATCATAATAATTATCGGTTCTCTCCAATGGAACCAGCGCGATGATACGCTGGCGCTGCAAATGAAGTGTGTCGTTAAGCGTAGCCGCTTTCAGGAAAGGAAGTAATGCGGAAGAGAATCCCGCGGAAGTGTTTTCTCCGGCGGAGCCGTTGTTACCCACATAGAGCCCCATTGGGGCCAGATGTTTGAGTAAGACGCGATGTGCGGAGTCGCGATTGTCCAGCATTCCGGCCCACAGATAGACCCGGATGGCATTAAATCCCACCCCCGAAAGTGCGGGATCGATATCTGTCTGAAATCCTTTCCCGACACGATAGTCGACCCATTCCGGCACGAAACCCAGCGGTGCCGATTGCGTGATGACTGTTATGGATGACTCGATCAATTTAGGCCATTCAGATTTCGGGTAGATAGTTGCAAAGCGACGCAATACCTGTACGGGCATATAGCTTGGATTAAGCCGCCATGTTGTCTCGCTAAGCTGAAATCCCTTTGGCCCGGGTAATAACACGAGGCCGAGGTCTGGTATGTATGCTGTTTCTTCCCGCAGGATACGAGCGGCCAATAATTCGGCCAGCGCGGTATATCTTGAAATCTTCCATCGTTGCCCAGCTTCGTTTAGCGCATAGGCGACCCAGAGATCGGCATCGCTAGCCGCATTGTCATCAATCACGCCCCAGCTACCGTCTTTGCGCTGGCCCCATTTCCAGGCTGGGAGATTGGCTGTCAGGTCACCAAAGGCCAAGTTGTTTTCTGTCCAGCGTAATATCTGATCGAACGAATCACGGTCATTGGCAATCAGCGCAAACATCAGCGCATAGGATTGTCCTTCAGAAGTGGTGATTTTCTGGGCTACAGATGGATCAATGACGCGACCGTCATCAGTGACAAATATTTTTTTGAAACTGTTCCAGTCCGGCCAGATTTCGCATTCCTCCCTGATTGTATTGGCCGGGGCGGAAATTGCGGGAAGTGCAAAGAACAGAAATCCGGCAAAAAAATAATAAGCTGATTTATTGATGGAGTAGTGGAACAAAATTCCTCCCCTGAGTGGCTGTTCCGTTAACAGGCAGAATTTATTTCGCTTTTCGTAATTTCGGTTAAATTATATCCTGATACCCGAATTAAACCAGAAATGCGTCTGGCGATTCCATTCGGTGCAGCAAAATGTGCGAGAATGCCCCGGCATTTCACTCATGAAGGAATGGCGCTCATGACTCAAGCTTCAGAGTTGACAGAGGAAAAAGCGATGCAGCCCATGGCACGGGTTCGCTGGTCGCGCGTAGCCCGTTATTCTCTCGGTTTATGGAGCCTCTATTTTGTTTTAAAACTGTGCCTATACTGGTTGGATCTGATCGGATTCCACGCATGGGAAAACCTTGTCTTTGCAGCATTTATACTGATTTCTGTCGAGCATGTGGTAGGCCGCAGGGTGAAACAAGCGGCGACGGTATTGCTTGCCGTCATACTGCTGTATTACGACTCCTGGTTACCCGATTTTGATCGGGTACTCTCCCAAGCTTCACTGGTCTCAGGTTTCAGCACTGCTTATCTGTTTGAATTGGCGGGCCGCTTTATTAGCCTTACGGTTGTTGCAATATTGCTTGCCGCAGGGTTGTCATATTGGATATTGTCCCGATGGCTAAGGTTGGATACAGTTGTAATCTTGGTGATGATATCTATGCCGATGACGGCATATTTACAGGGATCCGACTCGCGCATCGCTCTGATTAACCAAAAAACTGTTGATAGCGAAGACGACTGGTATGAGCAAGCCTCCCAGCCTATGTCGTCGAATCAGCTTTTATCAGGTGACCAGATCGTGACTGAGCCTTCAGGGCTGACTACTCGGTTGGCTGATGCCGAAAAATCAGAGCAAACTTCGCAGCCCTTGCAAAGCAATGCCTTGGCCAAAGAGGGTTACACCGAAGATTCGGTTCTGGATATGGATAAAGTATTGCAGCGATTCTATAAACAGGAGTCGGCACGTTCAGTTTCTTTTCCCACGCCCAAGCAGGGTGATGTGCCATTCGACGTGATTTTCGTGCAGATATGTTCGTTGTCATGGGACGACCTGAAAGTGACAGGGCTGGACAATCATCCGCTGTGGCGAAGCTTTGATATTCTGTTGACGCGCTTTAACTCGGCTTCCACCTACAGTGGCCCTGCCGCGATTCGTATTCAGCGCGCAACATGCGGTCAATCTACCCACGCTAGCCTTTATTCATTTGTCCCTGACAAATGTTACTTGATGGATAGCCTTAAGCGCAGCGGATTCGAGCCCAACCTGGTGTTGAATCACGATGGACACTTTGATAATTTTCTGAAACTTGTGCAAGCGCAAGGACGATTCAACGTTGCACCGTTGCCCCTCAATGAGGTGATCATCAACCAGCATGCATTTGACGATACACCCATCTATGAAGATATTTCCGTGCTGAATCGTTGGCTGGAGGCACGTCGACATTCAGCCAGTTCGCGGGTGGCGATGTATTACAACACGGTGAGTTTGCATGACGGTAACCATCTGGACGGGGTTAACGCAAGGTTGAATAGCAGGGAGAATTTTAAAATACGTTTAACCAAGCTTTTGGATGATCTGGATGGGTTCATACAACAACTTGAAAAATCCGGGCGAAATGCCGTAATTGCCATTGTGCCCGAGCATGGAGCAGCTTTGCGCGGGGATAAGATGCAGATTGCCGGTTTGCGCGAGATACCTAGCCCTTCAATCACTTTGGTGCCGGTAGGAATCAAGGTCATCGGCGCCGAAGTCAAACGCATCGGGGAGATGTTGAAGATAGACAAGCCCACCAGTTATCTGGCTGTATCGCATATCGTGTCCCGCTTCTTGGCAAAATCCCCGTATGGCAAAAGTGGCTTCGTGCCATCAGACTATGTTGCTAACCTGCCGGTTACGCCATTCGTGTCACAAAATGAAGAAATGGTGATGGCTGGATTCAGGGGGCGGTATTACTTCCGGCAGGGTGCATCCGAATGGGTCGACTACACTGACTTTTAATTTTTGGATGACATTTGAATGTTTGCTGGCTGGTGTTGCAGGAGGCGCAGTTTGCTCCCTGCTGTTTTTGGATGATTGGATAATGGTATACCCATACCCCTTCATCTAACGATACAATATGCTGGAGTTCAAACGCAATTCGGTCGTTAATTGCCGGAGAAAGTGAGTAGGCAGCATCGTGTAAGAATGTTTATATAACCGTATCACACTGTGTTTCGAAAAAAACTGTCGCAAAGTAAAGACAGTAGTCGAGCATCTCGCAAGGGGAGTCATGGACGAATTGAAGCATCTGGGGCGTTATGAAATAGTACGCGTGCTGGGGAGCGGCGCGATGGGCGTGGTCTATGAAGCGCACGACAGCAAACTCCACCGGCGTGTGGCAATCAAAACTATTATCAAAAGCGCGATGGTCGATGCAGATCAGGCGGCGGACTATTCAGAAAGATTTATGCGCGAAGCTCAAGCGGTGGCGCGGCTAAATCATCCGAACATCGTGACCGTATACGATTTCGGCGAGGAGGGCGATATCGCCTACTTCGTGATGGAGTTCATACAGGGACATGAACTCAAGGAGCATCTCGACGGAAGTGTGCAGTTCTCGCTTCAGAAATCGTTGGGATTGATGATCGAGTTGCTGGGCGCGTTGGATTATGCGCACTCTCAGGGCATTGTACACCGCGATATCAAACCGGCGAACATCATGATAGATCAGGCAGGCAGGTCGAAGCTGACAGACTTCGGTGTGGTCAAGATGCTGGACAATCAGGAAGGTACACAAGCTGGGACTATGGTCGGCACGCCTGGATATATGTCCCCGGAACAGATACTCGGTACTGCAGTTAGTCCAAGATCGGATATTTTTGCTGCCGGTGTTGTCCTCTACCAATTGTTGACCTGGAAAAAGCCTTTTACTGGCGAAGGTGTATTTACAATACAGCAGAAGATTGTAAACGAGGATCACGAGCCCCCCTCCACGCTGAACGCCAATTTGCCGCCATTCCTCGATCAAGTCATCAATAAGGCTTTGGCAAAAAAACCAGAACAGCGTTATGGCCGTGCCAGCGAGTTTGCAGACGATCTTAAACGCTTCCTCGAGATGGGTTCGGCATCGCTACCGAGTACCAGTCAGGTTGCCGAAAAAACTATCGTCAGTTTGGGTGTATCGGATGATAAAACCATCGTGACTCCCGGTGGCACGCATCAGTCTGCCGAAAAAACCATTCTTTCATCCGGCGGTACATTGCAAGCTACAGATGACACCGTCCTTGCCGCAGGCAAGAACAATGCCGACGATAGCGACATGGACAAGTATCTTGCCGAGCGTGAAAAACTCGATTCGATGTTTGCGGACAAATTCAACAAGTTTATTACGGTGATGTTCACAGACCTGAAGGGGTCGACGACGATTGCCGAAAATGAAGGTGATATGGTTAGCCGTATGTTGATCAAGGCGCAAAGCGACATTCTACTGCCCGCCATCAAAGAAAATAACGGCGTCTATATTAAATCAATCGGTGATGGCAGTTTATCTTATTTCGAGAATGCGCTGGATGCAGTTCGTGCCGCGGCGAGAATCCAGAAGGAGATGGATACGCTGAATGCATCGAAGAAATTCAAGTTTCCGGTATTGATGCGCATTGGCCTGCATTCCGGAAAGTGCGTGGTGGAAGAAAATGATATTTATGGTGATGTTGTGAATACGGCATCCCGCTTTGAATCTTCCGCCGATGGCGGAGGTATCTTGATGTCGGAAGATACCTACAATGCAATGTCCGACAAATCCGAAATCTACTGTCGGTTTGTAAAGCAGGTCACGCTCAAGGGAAAAAAGGAACCCTATAACGCCTATAAGGCTTTCTGGAATCCCCGGGAAATCGAACTTGATATCCAAGGGAAGGGCACTTTGCCCAGACAGGAGGCCAATGTTCCGATCAGATCGTCTGGTATAAAAATAGTTTTGGGGGCGATCATCCTGATTGGTATCGTATTGCTGCTGACTTTCGGTTCGAAATATTTTGGTTCAACTCAGCAAACCGAAAGCCGACGGTCAATAAGTGAATCGGTTAACTCTACCGGTGTTCAGGAAACACAGCGTTAAGTCACATGACGATTGCGAATCGGATAGCGAACGATAACAGGGGATGGCAAATTGCCTTGGCAGGTGCGTTTCTGATCGGTGTTCTGTTTTACTTTCTGAAATTCACTTCGGCGTATTTTGATACCGCCAAGCAGATGTACCTTGGCTGGGGTTGTTTTGCCGCCATTCTTCTGATGTACAAGTTCAAAAAAACCCGTCGGCAGCCCCTGCGCCTGCTGATTCTGGTTATTGCGGCGTTTCTGGCATTACGTTATATCCAGTGGCGCACCTTTGAAACCTTGATGTACACCGGACCGGGTGATTTCATCGGGATGTCGTTGCTTTATCTGGCCGAAGTATACGGGTTGATTATTTATTTCTTGGGGATGTTCGTCAATGTTTGGCCGATGGAGAGCAAGGTTGTACCCTTGCCATCCGAGGCCGAAAGACTGCCTACGGTGGATATATTGATCCCTACCTATAACGAGCCGGATGACATCATTCGCATTACTGCCACAGCAGCAACCCAGATCGAATATCCGAAGGAAAAGTTACGGATATACATTATCGACGATGGCAGTACCCAGGCCAAGCGTAACCATCCTGAAGATGGTATGGCCGCTTGGGAGCGGCATTATCGCCTGAGGGAGATGGCTGCCAATCTGGGTATTGGCTACTTAACGCGGGAAACCAACCAGCAGGCCAAGGCGGGCAACATCAACCACGCGTTGCAATACAGCGACGGGGAAGTAGTGCTGTTTCTTGATTGCGATCACGTTCCGACCAAGGACATTCTGAAAAATACAGTCGGACATTTTATTGCCGATCCCAATTTATTTCTGGTTCAGACCCCCCACTTTTTTATCAATCCGACACCTGTCGAAAAGAATCTGGAAGGTATGGCCAATCCTTCCAGCGAGAGTGACATGTTTTACCGTCGCATTCACCCCGCACTGGATTTCTGGAATGCCAGTTATTTTTGCGGTTCCGCCGCACTGTTGCGGCGTAAATTCCTGATGGAAGTGGGTGGTATTTGCGGAACCACGATAACCGAAGACGCCGAAACAGCATTTCAGTTGCATGCCCGCGGCTACAACAGTATATACATCAATCGCCCCATGGTATGCGGATTATCCCCGGAATCTTATGATGACTATGTGATTCAGCGTTCGCGCTGGGCGCAAGGAATGGTTCAACTGGTTCTGCTCAATAATCCGCTGAAAACAAAGGGGCTATCTGTTCCGCAAAAACTTGCCTATTTCAACTCCAGCTTTTTCTGGTTGTTTGGCTTTCCGCGCTTCATCTATTTCATCGCGCCAGCGATGTATCTGATTCTGGGGTGGAATATTTACCATGCTTCGTGGATGCAAATAGTTGCTTTTACGCTGCCCTACGTGCTCAGTATTTACCTGATCATGGACTTTTTCTATGCCGGATCGCGTCAACCATTTTTTTCGGAAATTTACGAGAGCGTGCAGTCGTTATTTCTTATTCCTGCGGTTCTTTCAGTGTTGATCAATCCATGGAAACCCTCGTTTAAAGTGACACCCAAGGGTTTGACCAACGAAAAGAATTATCTCAGTCCGTTGGCGGCACCGTTTTTTATGGTGATTGCAATCAATGTGGCAGCGGTAATTTTGGCCGGATACAAGTGGTTTTCAGAACCCCTGTTGCGCGACGTGATCATGGTCACTGTGATATGGAGTTTTTACAACCTGTATCTATCTGTGGTGTCTCTGGGTGCGTTCTGGGAGCGCAGGCAGATACGCAAGTTTTATCGTATAGGTGCCAGTGGCACAGTCACAGCACATTTCCCGCGCATGGGTACGGCCTACACTGGCGAAGTACGTGATGTATCTCTGACCGGCATCGGGTTTGAAGTGAAACTTCCTTTTTTGCCGCGCGAAATGGAGCTGGTGACGGTGGAGGTCAAAGACAGTTTTGGCCGTACCTATCGTTTTGAAAATCGTTTACATCGTGCCGTCAATCGTAATGGTAAATACTTTTGCGGCAGTGAATTTATCACTGCCCGGGTTTCCTATGCGGATGTAGTCAGCTATGTTTTCGGTGATAGCCAGCGCTGGCAGGATAATTGGGATCAAAAATCCGCATCGAGAGGTACATATCGCATGTTGTTGTATTTCATGAAAACGGGACTTTTTGGTTTTGTTCGTGGAATCCTCCCATTGTTTATCCACACGCTTTGGCTGCTGTGGCAATTATCGATCCGGTTGACGACTACTCACATCGTGCGTGATAAGCTGCTGGCGATAACCAGCTGGCTCGTTTATTACTTTTACTTTGCGTTGGCTTCATTGGTTCAGGCGCTCGATAGCAAACGGTCACGCAAGCTTCAGCGTTTGAATTACAGCGGTGCTGCAACCATATATTTTCCGCGTCTGGATGCGACGCTGCTGGGTGAGGTAACCGACATTTCCCTGAACGGTATCGGTGTCGTTTCCAGACTACCCTTCGCGATCAGGGAGCGAGAACATGCCACCATCAGAACCGCAGGAAAAGATGGGGAAAGTCATCAATTTTCCTGTGTAATCCAGCGCACGATCAGGCGCGATGAAAAAGTTCTATTTGGTGCGGAATTCATTGTGGATGTGTATTCCTACCCCAGGATAGTCAAATTTGCCTATGGCAGCAGCCTGCGCATGTTGCAATATGTGTTGAAACACACCGGTGGATTGGTGGCTCCTGGTGGCAGCGCAGCAACAGGCCTTGTCACCCCAATATCACACAGGCTTACCGGCATATTAACTATACTTACTCAGACTCTTGCCATCCTGTTCCTGAATCCGACATATCGCGAAGAAATCTCCAAGAGGAAATCACTATTATGAATAAAATTTTCACGCTGGTTGTAGCATCTGTCCTGCTGAATTTTGCTGCGCACGCTGAATCTATCAGGCTACCGCTTCAGGAATTTACCTCGGCCAACGCGTTGGATATGCGTTGTGTCAGCGGGGGACAAAATCTCTCCATTCCGATTCCGGAGCGCTGGAATGTGCGCAAGATCAATCTTGCCCTGCATTACACAGTGTCCAATAACCTGATCACTGAAATTTCTCAGATGGTCATCAAGTTCAACGGCGAGCTGGTTACGCAAATGAAGTTGAACTCCCTGGCACCCAATGTAACCGTCGATATTCCACTTCCGGTTACCTATCTTGAGCCCGGCTACAACACCATCACTTTTCAGGTTGCCCAACATTATATGGAGTCACAATGCGAACAACCCTGTTCGCCTGACTTGTGGACCAGTATCAGCGTGCGTGATTCGTTTGTGCAGATCGAATATGATCTGAAACCATTGCCTTTAAAGCTGGGAGAAGCGTCGGAGTGGCTTTTTGATCCGAAGCAATTTCCAGAGGCTCAGGTTAATTTGGTAATCGACGATACTACGCCGGAATCTGTGACATTGGCAGGGATTGTCGCCTCCGGTATCGCCCGGCATTTTGACTATCGCAAGGTTAAATTTTCACACTCAAGCGTTATCAAGCCGGAAATGGATAACGTGCTGGTTGGTTCAACCAAGTTCGCCAGCGACGTGCTTGTCCGGCACGGCATGGTACTTCCACCGACTGATGCCGGATTAGTCAAGATATACCATCTGCCAGGCAAGATCGGGGAGGAGGTTGATAACCGGCATGCACTGATTATTTTGGCGGGAAAAGGAGAAAAGCCCCTCAAGATTGCGGCGCAAACATTTGCCAATATGTCCTTGCCTTATCCGGGAACGGACGAATTGCATGCCTATGAATTCAGCATGCCGGACATTTCGATGTACAGCGGGAGACAGGTGCTTTCATCGGACAAGGTCTACGACTTTAAATCGATAAATATGCCGACCTACTCGTTCTATGGCTTCAGTGGAAAGCCCAGCAAGAAAGGGTATGTTGGCGGGGGGTCTGAACTTACCTTTCGGCTTCCACCGGATTTTCTGATAAAGCAAAACCAGTATGCAAAGCTTGTCCTGAACTTCGCCTATGGTGCCGGTATGCGTCAGGATTCGACGCTCAGCCTGTCTGTGAACGACAAGCAAGTGCGCGATATTCATCTGGACAACATGGACGGAAATTATATCGAGGGATATGAGCTCGAATTGCCGACCTATTTATTCCAGCCCGGCACGAATACCGTCAAGTTCAATCCGTATATGAACGTACAGCGCCACGTATGCGATGCTGTCAATACCAACGGGCTGTTCGTGACAATCTTTGATAGTTCGACGATGTATTTTCCGCCGATGCCGCATTTTGTCGAGATGCCCAAACTGGAGTTATTTGCCCTTAATGGATTCCCATTTACGCGCTGGCCTGACGGTTATGAGACCATGGTTTATCTGCCTAAACACGACAGTGCATCGATCGATACAGCATTCAACCTGATCGGCATGATTACGCAAAGAAATGGTTTCCCCCTGTTTGGTACACAGTTGGTTTTCAACGAGCCGGCAAATTGGAACGGAGACATGTTGGTGATCGGCAAGGTATCTGACATACCAAAGAGCATTATGGACAGGGCGCCGATGCAGATGGATGGAATTTCGAATGTGCTTTATCCGGTAAGCCGCGGATGGGATAGCGAAACTTCTATCTCGCTCAGCAAGCAGAATAGCGGGCTGGGGGAGGGTAGCGGCGTATTGATGGAGTTTGAGTCGGCACACCAAAAAGGCCGCTCCGTGGTACTGGCCACGGCACAGACAGAAAATGACCTGCTGACGCTTGGGGATGCATTATTGGAACCCGGCATATTGGCGCGCATCACCGGAGACATGGCTCTGATCAAGCTCAATGTGCCTGATTACGATCTGATTTCCATGTCTTCGGGGAAGAAATATTCCACCGGCGAGAAGGGGAATGTTTCTCTTGTAGATTCCTTGCTGTATGCAAGTGCCTATAACCTTTACGGACTGATAGCGCTGGCGATAGTTCTGTTGAGTATGGTCGGATATTGGTTACTGCGGCGTTATCGGAAAAATCGCATGCCAGAGGAAGAGTAATCAATAGAACTGGCAAGTGAATATTTTCACTGTGCTATGCGGATGTTAAGCCGTATAGCACAGGATGGTTTCTTTCCAAAGAAAGTGCTTGGCCAGATACTCATCCATGTTCACTCTTTCTGCCGTGCAGGTATAATTCGCGCCACCGCTTAATGCCCAAGGAAATATCGTGTCTCTTTCTACCCGCGTACAGGCTATCAAGCCGTCTCCGACTCTTGCCGTCACTGCCCGTGCGGCAAAACTGAAATCTGAAGGGAAAGATATCATCGGATTGGGCGCGGGTGAACCTGATTTCGATACACCTCAGCACATTAAAGATGCCGGCATTGCGGCAATCAACAAAGGTTTTACGAAGTACACGCCAGTCGGCGGCACACCCTCGCTTAAAGCGGCGATCAGCGCCAAGTTCAAACGCGACAACGGGTTGGAATATACATCCAGGCAGATACTGGTTTCATGTGGCGGTAAGCAGAGTTTCTTTAATCTGGCGCTGGCAGTGATAAATCCAGGCGATGAAGTGATTATTCCCGCGCCTTATTGGGTGTCCTATCCCGATATCGTCATCATTGCAGAGGGTAGGCCGGTGATCGTGCAGGCCGGTATTGAACAGGGCTTCAAGATGACGCCAGCGCAACTGGAGCAGGCGATCACGCACAAAACGCGCATGGTGGTCATCAATAGCCCGAGCAATCCTTCCGGGGCAGTGTACACGCTGGAGGATTTGCAAGCCTTGGGCTCTGTGATACGTAAGCACCCGAATATACTGGTTGCCACAGATGATATGTACGAACACATCGCGTTGACCGATGCAAAGTTCGTCAATATTCTGAATGCCTGTCCTGACTTGTATCCGCGAACTATGGTGTTGAATGGGGTATCCAAGGCGTATGCGATGACCGGCTGGCGAATCGGCTACGCAGCTGGGCCTGAAGATATTATTACTGCGATGGAAAATGTTCAATCGCAAAGTACTTCAAACCCGACTTCAATTTCGCAGGTGGCGGCGGAAGCCGCTTTAAATGGTGATCAGGGCTGCATCACGCCTATGCTCAATGCGTTTCGTGAAAGGCATTTATTTGTGGTGAATGCACTGAACAAGATTCCCGGTCTGAAGTGCATCATGGCGGGCGGGGCCTTTTACGCCTTTCCCGACGCGCGTGCCGCTATCGTGACCCTGTATAAAAAGGGCCTCATTGCAGAGACAACTGACATTGCTTTGGCCGAGTATTTGCTGGTGCAAGCCGGAGTAGCCGTTGTACCGGGATCGGCATTTGGCTGCGAAGGTTATATGCGCCTGTCATTCGCCACATCTATGGATAATTTGCAAAATGCAATCAAACGAATCGAAAAGGTAATTTCCTGAATACGATACCTACCGTTGTTGCACATTGCGTTTATGGATTACATCGCAGGTGCTTCACATATCCAGCATTTTTTTCACCAAAGGATTAACAGGTTTGATGGCGTTTCCATGGGGAGCCGTTTTTACACCCGTTTCGTCCTCGACAGATTCAATTTTTTTTGATTCACTATCGGTCATCTTGTCTTCCCCCGCTGATTTTTCTGCGACCGGGGTTGCTGGCAGAACAGTCACCAAGTTTTTGACTGGGCCAACGGATTTCAAACCCATGTCTTCGCATGGTACGTTCGCATAAGTGATTTTTCTTCCATTGGCGCATTTATATGTTTTTGCTTCCGCATCGGCAAAAAATATACTGAAATACAATGCAATGGAAAGTTGTAATAGCCCTGTCATTTTATAGCCGTCCTTAACGTATATCCTACTTCGAATCCATTATCCATACCCCAGCCCAATCATCCGGGGGCGGATTTTCTTTTAAATGCTGAGCGCGCTCGATATAGAGATGACTCGGCTTATCGTTGGGATTAAGTTCAACGGCCTGTTTGAATAATTTGATTGCTTGATCCCAGTGGCGGCCGCGATAGCTGGACAAGCCCTCTTTGAATAATCCCTGTACTTCGGCAATATGGGGAAAACTTTCCTCGTTGTGGAAAGCGAGAATTTCGTACACGGAGACCGGCTTTGTCTTACCCTTTACAATGACCAAATCGATTTCTCTTTTCCGGTAAGTCCCATTTAGTTTTCGTACGGTAAATTCGCTCAACAGGATTTTCGCCCCATATTGTTTGCAGGCGGATTCCAGCCGGGATGCCAGATTTACACCATCGCCTATGATAGTGTAATCCATGCGTTTGCTTGAACCTATGTTACCGGACACCACGGTGTCAGTGTTCAAGCCGATCCCAATATTGACCGGCAGCTTGCCTTCACTGATCCGCTGATGATTCCATTTATCAAGCGTTTTGATCATCGCGATGGATGCACGCACGGCACGGTCGGCATCGTCCTCATGAGAAACCGGAATGCCGAAAGCCGCCATGATGGCATCGCCGATGAACTTGTCCAGCATACCTTCTTCGGATTGTATGCAGTCCACCATCAGCGTGAAGTACTCGTTAAGCAAGGCTACGGTGCCCTGTGCACCAAGCTGTTCTGTAAGGGTGGTGAATCCGCGTATGTCGGAGAATAGCACTGTCGCTTCTACGTTCTGCCCGCCCAACAATTCGGCACCGGTGGCAACCAGGCGATCCGCGATGCCCGGATCCATATAGCGTGCCATGGTCGATTTCATGCGCTTCTCGCTACTGATGTCTTCAATTACGAACATCGATCCAATACGTTTCTGGTCAATGTTGAGCAAGGGCTGGACAGTAAGGTTAACCGACAGGGTATCGCCCTCGACTACAAGCGGTGCATCGATTGAAGTTTGTTGCAATCCGCTCTCGGATACCTGCTTAAGTTTTTCCAAAACCCATGAGTTTTCACCGATAAAGAACTCGGAAACGGGTTTTTGCAGCACGTCGTCCAGAGGAACCCTCAGTATGCGCAGCCCTGCCGCATTGCAAGTGGCAATGCGTTCGTTTTCATCCAGCGTGATCAGTCCATTCGACATCGATTCCAGCATGGCATCATTGTAATTTTTCATGGCCTGCACATCGGCAAACAGCTTGGCATTCTCCAATGCGATGGAGATTTGTGCCGTGAAGGCACGTAATCTGGATTCGTCATCACCGGTGAAAGGTCCGCCGCGGCGATTCAGAACTTGGGTCGCACCTATTGTCTTGCCGTGCTTATTTATGATGGGAACGCATAGTATTGAGCGGGTGAAAAACCCGGTTTTCTTGTCGAATTCAGGATTAAAACGAAGATCTGCGTAGGCGTAGGGGATGTTGATGGATTTCCCGGAGGTGAACACCGCACCCGCGATACCAAGGTGGTTAGGCAGGCGGATCTGCATCGACTCAAGGCCCTGTCCGACTTCCGACCACAATTCACTGGTCTTATCGTCATTGAGGAACAATGTCGAACGTTCGGCATTAAGCATACGTGTCGCCTCACCCATTACCCGCTGTAAAAGTGACCCTAACTTGATCTCAGCAGTGACTTCGGAAACAACGTCGATGAATTCCATCTCGTGTTTGTGGTGTGCCTTCATGCGTTCAATAAATTGGGCGCTTTGCAGGGCAAGAGTTCCTTGGCTTATCATCGATTCAAGCAATTCAAGGTCGCTTTTTGTGAATTTCCCTTTTGATTTGTTGAGGCTCTGTACAACACCGATGATCGTTCCAGTAACTGTCCTTATCGGTACGCAAATAACGTTTCTCGTAACAAACCCGGTCTGTTCGTCGATGGAACGGTTGAAACGTGAATCAGAATAGGTGTCGTGAATAATCAGTGGCTCGCCGCTGGTAAATACGTGTCCGGCGACGCCCAGGGTGTTAAGCATGCGAATTTCACGTTGTATGCTGCCTTGGGCAATGCGCGAATAAAGCTCATTGGTTTCGGGATCGTTGAGAAATAATGATCCGCGTTCGGTGCCCAGTTGGGCAGTTGTCATTTCAACCAATGCGTTGAGTACCCCGTCTAGCGTATCGTAAGCCGCCATCTTGTGTGAGACATCAAGCAATAATTCGATTTTGCGCAGATGGCGGAGTTGACGTGTGCCGATTTCAGCTGTGCTCGTCAGATTCTTATTAGCGCTTGGTTTTGATTTTGGCTGCTTCATGGTTTTGTTGGATTCCAGCAGGGATATTGATATGTCATGCTTCCAATTGCGCACGCAGAGTGCGGATTGTTTCATGTAACTGGGCGATTTCTGCACTTGAACTACTCAGTGCACGCTTTATGCTGTTGTCTTTATCAATTTGAGCATCTTCAAGAGCATTGCGTAACGAAGCGATAGTTGCTTTTAATTGACTAATGTCATTGTGACCGGAGGTAATTGCTTGTTGTACCAGAGTTTCCCGCTCTGCGAAGGACTGCTCTAACTCGTCACGTAACGCCGCTATGGTTTTCTTCAGTTGAGCTGATTCGGCACCGAAGGCAAGGTCTGCTGCGCGCAGCCGTACATCAGTTTGTGCGTGTGCATCCTCAAGTTCCACTCTCAAAGCCAAAATTGTGCGCTTCAGATCGCGGACATCCGCCTGTGCTATGGATAGCTCTTTATTCTCCAGCGTCATCATGGCATCACCTTTGCAGCGTGGACATTTAAACGATCCGCATTCTGTCTATAGTATTCAGTTACGATGTTCAATTTTGAATTGATTGAATCGTATCCATTTCGGATAATATCCCGATATCCCGCTTTATGCCAAGCAAATGACTATCATTGCACTTGCAGCTTAGTTATTGGCGGAATTGGAAATTTGTGAACTGTGACATCTTGAAATTGGATTCATCAGAAAGGGCTGCAAGATAATCGCGTTTAGGGTAAATTCCGTTCTTGATAGATTTAGATGCGGAACTTGCCTGAAACAGTTGAGCCTACGATAGACATTTTTTGGAGTGAAGTATATGACGCAATACAGTAAACGCATGGTAATTACTCATTGGCTGAGCTTGGTATTACTAATCTTGGCTTGGTTTCTTGGCGAATCTGTTCATGATGCGAGACACGATGGCGGAGCTACAATCACGGGCTATCTGATACACGCGGTCATGGGTGGTACGATACTGCTGTTGACCCTTGCGCGTTTGTTCTTTCGCAGCAAGGATGGCACGCCTTCGGTGATCGGAATTACTCCTATGGATAAAATGGCAAAAGGTATTCATCACCTTTTATATACTCTGTTGGTTCTTTTGCCTGTGAGCGGAATGATGCAGGTACTAACCAGTGATGTGGGCAAGGCACTACTGTCAGGCGATGCCGCTTTGCTACCTAAAAAATTCGAGGGTGTGGTTGCACATGAAGTTCACGAAACATTGGTGACGGTGTTGATCGTAGTTGTAGTCATACATCTGCTTGGGGCAATCAAGCATCAGTTCATCATGAAAGATGGCCTGATGGATCGCATGTCGTTACGCAGAAAGAACTGATTGCAAGTTCAAAGCTAGGAAGGCGGATACATGATCCGCCTTTTTTCTATACAATCATCGTTTGCATTATCCATCCCACACCAGCGAGTGTGCTGAAAAAAATAATCAGATGTGCCCATGACCAGAATAGATAGCGTCCGAACAATTTCTCCGGCGTTATATTACTGATCATAAAAAGCTTTCCATCACGTGGCTGGGCAATAATGTGGATGTCCGGTTGTGCTTGTGCTTCACGCACCATCTTATTGACTTCACGTTTTGCTGCGGATCTCGCCAACATCCATTCCCGCATATCCAACTCGCCATTACCATCCAAATCAAAGCGCGCGTGCAGAGTAGGCTTATCTTTTTTCCATTCGGTTAAAAGATCGTTGAGTTCTTTGCGTGTGTCGAATTCTATATTGCTGCCACCTTGTGTTCGAAATTGCCCGATAACGTACAAAGAGTCATGATCGATCAGTTTCCATTCGGTGTAGCGATACCCGTCACGTTCCCACTGATCACGATGCTTGGTGATAATCTCTGCTTGCTCGGGATCGACCAGGCATAGTCCACTATCGTCACGCAGCAAAAAACAATCCTGGCTTTCACCTTGGGATATGGTCTCCCACTTGTTGTTTGAGACCCTGCGTTTGACTATGTACCTATACCATAGGCATGGAAGTGCGGTGAATTTACTCAGCAGGGGAGATTCTCTAACCTGTTTGCCGCGACCAATGAGTTCAACATAGCCCTGTGCTGCGGATGCAATTTTAGAAGTTGGAGTGTCGCGAATCGTACGCAGCCTGGTCAACGCGGATAACCAGGCGGAGATGCTGATGATTGACATAACCGAAAGGCAGAATAACCACCCGTTGCGCGAATCCAATTTAAAACCGGCGAACAACAACAGCAACTGAGCACCCGAAGTGACCAGTTGCGCATATTCGCGGCGCAGCCTAACCAGCATGATTACAGGATCAAAACGTTCAGTTAAACAATTGCTTTATATCCACATCGGCCTTTTCCGAGGCCGAGAATTCCAGCAGCGGCTTTTCGGAAAAATTGAACATGTTCGCGATAATGCTGGCGGGGAATACTTCGATCTGAACATTGTTGATGTTCACTGAATCGTTGTATAGCTCACGCCGGTCAGCGATGCCGTTCTCCAAAGAGGTAATGCGGTTTTGCAACTGCATAAAGTGTTCATTGGCTTTCAGTTCCGGATAGGCTTCAGCAACCGCGAATATGTTCCCAAGCCCCATGCGCAACATACCTTCAGCCTGTCCAAGCGCGGGAATATCCTGGTTCTGGCGAGCATCCTGCACCCGTGAGCGAGCCTCGATAACCCTCTGCAACGTGGCCTGCTCGAACTGTTTGTATTGCTTGCATACTTCGACTAACTTGGGCAGTTCGTCATGACGCTGTTTGAGTAACACGTCGATATTGGCCCAAGCTTTTGAAACGGCGTGCTTGACGGCCACCAGATGATTGTACAGGCTGATGGCGTAGATTATAGCTATCAAAATAATGCCGAGAATGATTATTGCGGTCATATTCATATTTTATTTCCTCCTGATGTTGAATTGATTGAAACAAACGAACCCGATTTGAAATTAAGAGGTGTGTTTACAAGATCAGTTTGTTGTTCAAGCAGGTCTTGGCTTGAGCGAGACGCGCCAGTGTGGGCAACAGATTTAATCCTGATTCCTCTTTTAGCGCCAGTGCATTTTCCTTAAGGTCATCAAAAGAGATTTCAATGGGTTCTCCCTCGGCTGCGAAGGCAATGGTGTTGCCGCTTTCGCAGGAGGGAAACATCAGCGCGCGATCATCGAAGGCCGTGCTGATATGCGCGAAACCGCCCAGCACACCTTTGCTAAGCCCGAGCAGATTGACCGCCAGCAAACCCCCATTGCTCAACCGGCAGCGGCACGCCTGATAGAACGGCAGCGTGTTCAATTGGCCGGGGTGGGCATGCTCGTTGAAGCCGTCGACCAAAATCAGGTCGAACTTCTTGTCGGCGCCAAGCACAAATTCAGCGCCGTCGCCAATCACAATGTGGATACGTTTGCTGTCTTCCGGCAGTTTGAAAAATTGCCGGGCAGCGGCAACCACACCCGGTTCGATTTCAACAATAGTGAGATGCGCAAGCGGGTGGTTTATGTACAGAAATTTTGTCAAAGATGCCGCTCCCAAGCCGATAAGTAAAATCTTGCGCGGCCAGTTCGCATCATCGCGCAACAACAGACAGGCCATCATTTCACGTGTGTACTCCAACTCAAGGTTCCAGGGGCGTGCGATGCGCATTGCACCCTGAACCCACGTGGATCCGAAGTGCAAATAGCGCACGCCTGCTTCTTCTGAAATATCAATGGAAAAACTCATGTGGAAGTATGGGGGCGTCTCATTCGGGAGAGTAGTTTTATGCCTACAAATCGTACTAAAGCAAATAGAATTTCCGCTATGACGAGAATTGCAATTGTCATTATGGCTCCGACCACGAGCGCATCCCGATCGATTGGCACGGCATAACTGAAATGTGACTTGGCTTCTTCAAGAATCTCTTGATCGCCGTTTAGCCAGATATGAAGCGCCTTCATGGGTAGATTGGTTTGTAACGCGGCCATTTCAATTTCGAAACGAAACTTGCGTCCAGCCATTTTTTCAATTGCCAGACCTTCCTCTTGTAAAGGTTTGGCATCGCTTTTAATGTTCATCTCTATCAGTTTGGTAAGATCTCCGGACAAATATTTGTTGGCAATATCCTGGAAAGGTTGGAGGTTCGTTGTTACTTCACGCAGATGTGCATCCAGCCGTTTTTGGTATTGATCGACAAAATTGGGAATTTGCAGCCCGAGCAGCATAGCGATGCACGCGATGGCGACAATCATGTAACGGTAGAGGATACTCATGGCTTCCTTGATGTGGTGTATTGGTTTAACAGCCAGCGTGCCCATTCAGTCAGGTCGGTTGCGGTCATGCCGATAGTGAGGCCTTGTTCTGCCAGTTTATCCCCTGTGGCACCATGCAGATATGTTGCTAGCAATATAGCGTTATCTGTATTAAGTCCCTGTGCGACAAAAGCGGCGATCATGCCCGTTAGCACATCGCCCATGCCAGCGCTGCTCATGCCCGGATTGCCAGTTCGATTGAGGTATAGCTTTCCATCTGATGTTGCACACAGGCTGTCTGCACCTTTCAGAAGTACGCTGCATTTGAATTTTTGCGACAGTTGCAGTACGGCTGAAATTCTGTCTGCCTGTACTTTAGCGCTACTACACCCGAGCAGGCGAGCCGCTTCACCGGGGTGCGGCGTAATTACAGAGGGATATTTGCGGATACGCAGGTCGTCCTGCAAGTCTGAATGATATGCGATCAGGTTGAGCGCATCGGCATCTATTACTACAGAATCTCTATGCTTTAATGCTTCATACAGCAGTGTGTAGGCGGCGCTTGAAGTACCCATGCCACAGCCGATGGCCAGCACACCAGATTTAAATTTCTGAAACTCTGCTGTCGTACGACGCATCATCAATTCCGGCAGAACAGGATCAAAGACCGGGGCATTATCAGCAAGAAACTCGACATGAACGCAGCCCGCACCCATCTTGAGCGCCGCACGTGCTGCCAACAAGGGTGCACCGATCATGCCGGTTGCGCCGCCAATCACAATAACTTTGCCAAATTGTCCTTTGTGGCTATCGCGGGGGCGTGACCCGAGAAAGGCGGAGACCTGCTTCCGGGTGATGACGGGGATACGTTTGCTCATGATCTGGCCAGATACGGTGTCCAATGTGCATAGTATAATCGCGCCTCAATAATAATACTCACCTTCATGCCCATGTTCCA